>OBLQ010000204.1_pt1 | contig 21929 bp, 18 predicted proteins | sample 1519881 | NCBI WGS metagenome assembly OBLQ01 (sample SAMN01911456, study PRJEB22533) | soil metagenome | biome: Soil | place: Malaysia | collected 2012-04-30 | depth DG_metagenome m | reverse complement strand
GCGGGTCGATGGTGAAGAGCACCTGCCCGGCTTTTACATCGGCGCCGTCGATGAAATGGATCTGGGTGATGCGTCCGGAGACTTGCGGCTGAATCGAAACCACTTCGCGGGCGACGGTTTTGCCGATTTCGTCGAGATAGATGGGCACGTCGCGCTCGACCGCTTGTGCCACTGAAACCGGGGCCGGAGGCCGCTCAAAAGAGGCTGGCGCCTTGCGGCCGCAGCCGACCAAAAGCAACACTCCAAGACAAATCCCGCGGAGCGTCCACGCGCGCATGCCGCAAGCGTCGCGGCTCCAATCCGCATCGGCTCCTCGCGATCCCTTTTCCTCCTCCAGAGCAACGATAGTGGGCATTCACTTACTCCCGGAACCAGACAGTCCCGCGAGCAACGACAACGCTTGCGGGTTATAATATCGCTTTATCGCCTCTTCCTTGACACCGGCCCCGAAAAGCGCAAACCACGTGGCTTGTTCAATCAGCGTCTCCGGGGTTGCCCGGTAGTGAATCGCGGGGGTTTTGGGATGCAGATGCAGCATCAGAGAAAACCCGATGTGGTGGACAAACCACATGCTGAGGTCCGCCCGCACGGGAGTTTCGCGCAATTCACCCGCTCGGGCCGCGGCTTTGACACAAGCCGCGAATTTCGCCATCCACGCCTTGGCGAACCTTTTGTGCGTCAGGCGGACGAACTCACCGTCTTCGAGCAAACTCCGCGCCATCAGGCTATTCATTGCGGCTTTGTCGGGATCCAGCGTTGGCGCCTCCACATAATACGCCATCGTGAAGTGAACCATGATCACCAGCGTGGACGTGGACGGTTGTAACGCGAGGATGCGGTTGAACTCGGCAAAAGCCGGGCCATTGACGCACGCCTCAAGCATCGCCGTGTATAATGACTCTTTACTTGGGAAATGCTTGTAAATGAGCGCCTCGGACACGCCCGCCGTTTGCGCCAGCGCGCGCGTGGTCGTGCCGTAAAAACCATTTTCTGCAAACACGCCGCGCACGGCTGTGACGATGGCCTCACGCCGGTCATGGGAGGCAAGCCGCAATGAACGCTTCATAGGCGCAGGTTAGCAGCCGCTCACTTAACACTCAAGGGCAGCTCGGTGCCCTTCTGGCCCGCCGCGGCAAGTGTTATAGTGCGCAGCGTGCCAACGCTGCGGAAAATGATCGGGCAAATGTTTATGGTCGGGATCAAAGCCACCGAGTTGAGCGGCGAGGAACGTTTTGTTTTTAACGAAGTGGGGATCGGCGGCTTTATTCTTTTTAAACACAATCTCACCGATCCTGAACAAACCGTCGCGCTGTGTCGTTCGCTCTGGGATCTCAAATCCGACCACCCTCCGTTTATCGCCATTGACGAGGAAGGCGGCCGCGTGCACCGCCTCCCCGAGCCCTTCACGCGCTTTCCCGCTGCGGCTGTCATCGGAGAAAGAAACGATCCCGACCTGGCTTACCGTCTAGGCAAAGCCACCGCCGAAGAACTGACACTTGCGGGCATCAACCTGAACTTCGCCCCGGTTTTGGATGTGAACTCCGATCTCCAAAACTCCGTCATCGGCGACCGCTCGTTCGCGGCCGACCCGGCCAAGGTAATCAAATTCAGTGAAAAATGGGCTCAGGGCCTAAGAGATGGCGGGATCATTCCCTGCGGCAAGCACTTTCCCGGCCACGGCAACACCGAAAAAGATTCCCATCTCGATCTACCCGTTGTCGATCGATCCGCGGAAGCGCTGAAGGCGGTGGAATTAGCGCCGTTCTCCCATGCTTGCCGGAACAAGATCGAAGCGCTCATGACGGCGCACGTCCTCTATCCGGCTCTTGACCCAAAGCGTCCGGCAACCTTGTCCCGCGCCATTGTCACCGGCTTGCTAAGACAGCAGTTGGGTTACAACGGCGTAGTTTTTAGCGACGATATGGAAATGAAAGCGATCAGCGATAACTACGGCGACCAAGAGGCGGCGGGCTATTGCGCGCGCGGCGGCGTTGACGTGTTACTCTACGGTCATGAGTTGGACAAGACGTTAACCGCGTTTGAGTTTCTGGTTTCTGAAGCAGCTAGGGATGCCGGCCTGGCCAGGCAAGTGGAAGATAGTTTTCACCGCATTGCAAATCTCAAGGGCCGCTTCCTGAAAACGTTTACGGGAATCACAGATGAGACGGTCTCTCCCCGGCTTGTCCGTCTGGGTCATCAACGGCTTATCGAGCCGATTTACGGCAATCGGTAGGCGCTGTAGCTAATGAGTTTCTTTACGTCCTGGTGCCATTCACCCTGCCATTTTTCAATCAGAATGTCGGCCGGGCATTTCCCCTGGTCGAGAAGCAGCTTCAACGGTTTCAGATACATCGTTTCATCTTCGCCGTGGCTGTTGACCACGTCTTGGCGCGTTAACCCTTCGGCTGCGATCTGCAAAAACTCCCTTGCCAGATCGAGCAGCGGATAACGGCGGATACGCGCCGCCAGCGCGTCACGATGGGAATCAAGATAGACTTGCATCCGCTCATCCCAGCTCCACCCTTTGACCAGATCCCATGCCGCCTGCAAGCAGTCATCATCGTAGAACGCCCCCTTGATTAGGGCGGCCAATGCCGGCATCAACTCCGGCGACTGGCTGTCGGCTGAGCGCACCTCGATGTAGCGTTTGATGCGGGTTTCAGGGAACAGCGTCGTCAGATGAGCGTCCCAGTCCTCCAGCGTCGCGCGCTCGCCGTTATAACCGTGCCGCCAAAATTGGCGGAAGGTCATGTGGGTCATATCGACGTACTCTCGGTTGCGCACGATAAAATACATCGGCACATCGAGGGCATATTCCACGTAGTGCGCGAACGATACGTCGGCATCAAAGGCAAACTTGAGCATTCCGGCGCGCTTCCTATCGGTATCGGTCCAGATATGCTCGCGAAAGCTTCGGTAGCCGGTGAGCTGACCCTCGCAGATGGGGGAATTCGCGAACAACGCAATCAGAATCGGCGCCAATCCCATGCCCGTGCGAAACTTGGCCATCGCATCTTTTTCATCGAGATAGTCGATATTGGCCTGCACGGTGGCGGTTTGTTTCATCATGCGTTGGCCGAGAGTGCCCACCTTAGGCATGTATGGGCCCATGATGCGATAGCGTTTTTTCGGCACCCATTCGATATCGTCTAACCGGCTGAGCGGCTGTATGCCGAGACCGAGAAAGACAATGTCCTGTTCTTCCGTGATCTCCAAAAGTTCCCGGACATGTTGCGTGAACTCGCCGTACGTGCAATGGACGCTATCGCACGGTTCGCCGCTGAGTTCGATCTGCCCGCCCGGTTCCAGATGGATTTGCTCTTTGCCGCGGGCTAAGGCGATCATGTGACCGTCTTGCTCCTCCGGTTCCCAGCCATAGCGCTCCACTAATTCTTTGAGGATGAACGCGACACCCCGCGGTCCGAAATAAGGAATCGCTTGAGCCGTGTTGCGATCGACTGCCACCTTTTCGTATTCGGTGCCAATGCGCCAACGCTCGCGCGGTTTTCCACCGTCGTGGAAATAGGCTTCCAACTGGTCTCTTTTTTCAATGATGGACATGGTTGCGAATATTGCGCCGGTAGGGCGGATAAATTACGCCTTTATCCGTAATGAGCGCCGAGATCAAGTGCCGAGGCGTTACATCGAAAGCCGGATTAAACACTTTGATCCCTTTGGGGGCGATGGACCGGCCGAAGATGTGGGAAACTTCCTTTGCGCTCCTCTGTTCAATGGGGATTTGTTTTCCCGTCGCGCAGCCGAGATCAATCGAGGAAGTGGGCGCCGCCACATAAAACGGAATTCCATGGCGTTGCGCCAAGACTGCGACGGAATAAGTGCCGATCTTATTCGCCACATCGCCGTTAGCCGCAATCCGATCGCATCCAACCACCACGGCGTCGACGCGGCCCTTTTGCATGAGATAGCCCGCCATATTGTCGGTCACCAATGTGGCCGGGATACGCTCTTTTCTTAGTTCCCAAGCGGTCAATCGCGCGCCTTGAAGAAAGGGCCGGGTTTCGTTCACCCAGACTTCAATCGGCTTGCCCGCCTCCTTCAACGCGCGAATGACGCCGAGCGCCGTCCCGTATCCGGCTGTTGCGAGAGCGCCCGCATTGCAATGCGTCATGATTTGCCGCGCTTGACCAAGCACGCGGGCGCCCAATTTACCGAGCCGTCTGTTGGCCGCAATGTCTTCTCGGTAAATTTTCAGGGCTTCTTCCTTTAGCGCGCGCTTGACGTGCTCGACGCCACGGCTGCGATTTTTACGGCATACTTTGCGCATCCGCTCCAAAGCCCAAAACAGGTTGACCGCCGTCGGCCGGGTTTCCGCCAGCGTCCGCAATACATGCTCAAATTCGCGATCAAAATTTTTCGTCGAGGTCTTGCGCACACCCAAAGCGACGCCCATCGCCGCCGCAACGCCGATGGCGGGGGCGCCGCGGATGACCATTTCTCGAATCGCGCGCGCGACTTGCTGGTAATCCCGACAAGCGCGATAAACCTCTTTCTGGGGTAGCCGTGTTTGGTCGAGCATGACCACTCGACCGCCTTTCCACTCGATCGTTTTTACTGCCATAAGTTTTCCATTTTATAAGGAGAATGAGTATATTAGCTGCGAGAAGCGAGCGTCAAGGGCGGCGGGTGGACATTTATCATACCGTAGGTTATTTCACCGGTCTTTTATTAATTAAGCCCGATATGGAGCCGATGGTGTTGTTTCGTACGGCGGCTCTGGTTCAGTTTCTTGACGCGATTCTTTGCGCCGTCATCGCGAGCCACAGCGGACGTCGGAAATCACTTTGGTTGGTCGGCGGATTAATTTTAGGTATTTGGGCTCTTGCCGCCTTGTTTTTGTTGCCGGATAAACGAAACCGCAAATAGCCGCGGGCCTTTTAATTATTCCTTCTCTGCCACAACATAGGCGAGCCCGTGCCCCCGAGTATGGGTAATAGACAGAGCCCACCGGCGGATTCCGAGCCGCTCCGCGAAAAGCGCGGTCTTGCCGTGAAGAATGATATCCGGCTTGCCGCTCTGCGCGCGCGCGACTTCGATTTCAACCCAGGTTACTTTCGAACCCCAACCCCTGCCGAGCGCCTTCATCACCGCCTCCTTGGCCGCAAACCGACCCGCATAACTTTCGTAGCGGCCTCGTTGCTTCTTCTCGCAATACTGAATTTCCTTCTCGGTAAAAACTCGGTTGCGAAAGCGCGTGCCGATCTGCGGATCCTCTAAGGCTCTTTGAATGCGTTCGACCTCGATCAAGTCAACGCCTACGCTTACAATCACATCCGCAACCTAGCCTCTCCGTACACCCCATGTCAACGCGTGTTTAAGCAACACTTATTAAGGAGTTTATAAGAATCTAGACAACTTCGGTTCCTCAAAACCAAGGGGCAAGCCCTTCCAAGCGCGGGTGATACGTCTGTGCCTTGGTGGCCGCCACCCCGTCCACTCCGGGGGTGGTGATTCCAATGGGCCGGGCCTGAACAGTTCCTTTAGGCTCGGGTGCCCGCGCTCTCTATGACTCGCCCCTTCGTTGTCCGATGTCTACTAACCAATGAACCCCTTAGTGGTATGCTGACAATCAGACGCGTCCCGATCGCTCTTACACATGAGAGAACCGGTTTAGAGTCTATTGCATTGACTGCAATCCAGCCTTCGCGTAAGTTCGCTGTAAGGGAGGAGCGGATACAGTGTGGCGAAAAATCATTTCGTTCTTGGTGTTCACCCTCGCGGTGAACCTTCCACTCAACGCCTGGGCTCAAAAGGGGACGATTAAAATCGCGGTTCAGGCGCCGCTATCAGGAGAGCAGGCTGCGCTCGGCGAACATATCAAACTCGGAGCCCAGTTAGCGGTGGAAGAAGCCGTTAAGCGGTTCAAGTCGCTCGGTTTCGACCTGGTTTTCGTCCCCTATGACGATCAAGCCAAGCCCGAAGTGGGAGTCGCCAATGCCCGCAACATCGTGGCGGATACGGACATCCTCGTTCTGGTCGGCCATTTCAATTCCGGCGTCGCGTTGCCCGCTTCCGAAGTCTACAAGGACGCGATGCTGGCGATGATCTCGCCCGCCAACACCGCCACCGAGATAACCGATCGCGGCTATCCCAATGTAAACCGCGTATGCGGGCGGGATGACGTCCAGGGACCCGTGGGCGCGCGCTTCGCGGCCCAGGATCTCAAAATCAAGTCCGTCTATATCATTCAGGACAAAACGCTTTACGGCCAAGGCGTGGCCGACAACTTTCGCAGCGAGGCGACCAGGCTGGGACTCAAAGTCCTGGGCTATGACGGCACGGAGGAACGCGCCAATTTCGCGCCCATGATTATTCCGATGAAAGCGAAGAATCCAGACTTGGTTTACTTCGGCGGCATCTACAATCAAGGCGGGCTGCTGCTCAAGCAAATGCGCGAAAAAGGGGTGAAAGCGGCATTTATGGGACCTGACGGCCTGGACTCTTCGGAGATGGTCAAGATCGCCGGCGCTCAAGTCATTGGCAGTTACTATACGACGGTGGCCGGACCGCCGGACGCTTACCCTGAGACTGCGGCGTTTGCAAAAAAATTCAAGCAACGCTTCGGCAAGGGAGTCGAATCCTTCGGCCTCTACGGCTACGACGCGGCCCAGGTTGGCATCGCCGCCATTCAGCAGGCGATTCAGGCAAACGGTGGCAAAAACCCCAGTCGCCCCGCCGTATCGGCCGCCGTCCGCAAGCGGAAAAACTTTAAAGGAGTTACAGGTTCGATCACCTTCGACAGCAAGGGTGATCCAGTCAAAGCCAAGTACTTCGTCATGCAGTTTGATAAACGCAGCTACCCGGGCAAGGTGGTCAAGGTGATTGAGCAAGCTGCGCCTGCGGCGAAGCCATCCTGAAGTTCAATTTGGAGCAAATCGGACTCCTAGCCCGGATTATAGAAAGAAACAATAACACTGTCTGGATCGAGAGGTGAGCCTGCAAGAGCCCAACCACGGCTCTAGAGTTCAATGTCCAAAGTTTAGTGTTCAAGGTTTAGAAGCCAGTTGAACATTGAACCTGGTACCTTGAACCGCGTTCCCTGTAACTCGGGAAGGCTCGCCTTTTAGGGATAGCTCCCAGGCGTAAATAATCCGGGCTAACGCTACCGCCTGCGACACCTGTGCTCGCATTTGAAAAACGATGAAGAAAAAGTTGCGCGTTGCCATCCTGTTCGGGGGGAGATCGGCAGAACACGAGATTTCTGTCATATCCGCGCGAAATATCGTCGCCGCGATGGACCAGAGCAAATACGACATCGTTTCCATCGGCATTGACAAGCAAGGCCGCTGGTTTTTCGACGAAGAAGCACGGCTGTTGCGCGGGGGTCGACAAACGCAAGTGAAGCTGCCCCGCGGTAGCGCGAGCGCCGCCGTACTACCCGGCGGGGCCCAGGCACCGGCGCTGGAGCGGTCACGGCGGGTGCCTTTGTCCGCGGTAGACGTCGTTTTTCCGGTACTTCACGGCCCCTTCGGGGAAGACGGCACGATTCAAGGCTTGCTCAAGCTCGCCAATGTCCCGTTTGTCGGCGCCGGTGTTTTGGGATCGGCCATCGGCATGGACAAGGACGTGATGAAGCGGCTCTTGCGGGATGCGAAGCTGCCGGTGGCTAAATTCTTGGTTTTCGAGCGCCGCTCAGCCCGGAGGATCGATTTCACCGCCGTCAAGCGCGCCTTGGGTCTACCGCTGTTCGTCAAACCGGCGAACCTTGGCTCCTCCGTGGGCATCAGCAAGGCGCGCGACAAGAAGCAATTCGCTGCCGCAGTCACGAACGCTTTTTTTTACGACACCAAGATCGTGATCGAGGAGCACATTCGCGGCCGCGAAATTGAATGTTCGGTGCTGGGGAACCAAACACCGATCGCATCACTGCCGGGGGAAATTATCACGCGCCATGACTTTTATTCTTACGACGCCAAATATCTTGATGAAAAGGGCGCGCGCCTGGTCATTCCCGCAGAATTGCCGGGGATTTTGGTGCGGAAGATTCAAGAACTGGCGATCAGGGCCTTCCAAGTTCTCTGTTGCCAAGGCATGGCTCGCGTCGATTTTTTCATCCGCGGTAATCGCGATATCCTCGTGAACGAGATCAATACGATTCCGGGATTTACCAAAATCAGCATGTATCCGAAATTGTGGGAGGCCAGTGGAATTTCGTACCCCGACCTGATTGAGCGCTTGATTCAGCTCGCCCTGGAAAAGTTCCGCGACGAAAAGAATTTAAAAACTTCACACTAGTGCCGATAGCAAGCCTAGAGGGCGTAACTGTATCAATCGGCAAAAACAGGAACCCGGCGGTCATGGGCCTAAAACCACTCACCTACGAAGATCCTCTGTACCAGTTGCTGCGGGACGGCAATATCGAGGAATTCAACGGCCGCAAAGCTGCCGGCGAGAGGTGCGAGCTCACCCGCTGCGATTTTCGCAATCTCGATTTGCGCAAAATCGACGCTAGCGGGCTTGATTTGAGCCACAGCCACTTTCGCTCGGCCGATCTGCGCGGTATCGATCTTTCCAGAGCGCGACTGGACGGCGCTAGCATCAAAGGCGCCAAGATTTCTGGCGTTCTTTTCCCGGTCGAGCTCACGGCCGAAGAAATCACGCTGTCGGTTGTTCACGGCACGCGCATGCGCTACAGAAAATAGTCACCCCGCGATCGCCGCAAAGCCCGGCCCGGGACGATCTCTCAATCCATTTGCCGCCTCAAAAAAGTCGGGATGTCGTATTTGTCGTCATCTTCCGCATTCGGACCAAATTGAAAATTGGTCTTGTTCAGCGTCACCGTTTCGACTTCATCGGTCCCCTGTTTCTTGCGCTGCCACGTGGGGGTATCCAGATCATCGATAATCGTGCCCAGATGAACGACCTTTTTGCTCTTCGTATTCGCATGGACAACGCTGGGGACGTTGGCCGGAGCCGGCTTGTGTTCCTCTTTGGCTTCTCCGAATCCGGTGGCGATCACCGTAATGCGGATCTCGTCGGTGAGGTTCTCATCGATGACCGCGCCAAAGATGATGTTGGCATCGTCGTGCGCTTCCTCTTGAATCATGGAGGCCGCTTCGTTGACCTCGTGCAGGCAAAGATCGGCTCCACCCGTGATGTTGATGAGAACCCCGCGCGCCCCCTGAATTGAAATATCTTCCAGCAGCGGGCTGGAGATCGCCTTTTGCGCGGCTTCGACGGCGCGATTCTCTCCCGCAGCGGACGCGGCCCCCATCAATGCCAGACCCATCTCCGCCATGACCGTCCGCACATCGGCAAAATCAAGGTTGATCAACCCCGGCGTGATGATCAAATCCGATATGCCGCGCACCGCTTGGAGAAGCACGTCGTCCGCTTTGTGAAACGCTTCCAGCATCGTCGTGGTCTTGGCGGCAATGCTGAGCAAGCGCTGATTGGGAATGACGATCAGAGTGTCAACGCTCTGCTTTAGCTCTTCGATGCCGTCCTCTGCCTGCCGCATTCTTTTCTTGCCTTCAAAAATGAACGGTTTTGTCACCACTCCCACGGTGAGGGCGCCTACTTCACGGGCCATGCGCGCAACCACCGGCGCGCCGCCCGTCCCCGTGCCACCGCCCATGCCCGCGGTGATAAAAATCATGTCAGAGCCGGCCAAATACTCTTTGATCTTTTCCTGGTCTTCCAGAGCGGCGCGCCGCCCGATCTCCGGGTTGGCCCCCGCGCCCAAACCTTTGGTTACCTGACTGCCTAGTTGTATGCGGATCGGGGCTTGGCTTGCTTCCAGCGATTGGGCATCCGTATTGGCCACCATGAAATCGACACCCGAGAGTTTTGCGCCGATCATTGTATTAACGGCGTTGCCTCCTCCGCCGCCGATTCCAATGACCTTTATACGGGCGTTTAATTGGGACTGTTCGATAATCTCAAACATGGCTTTCCTCCTTAATTAAATCGCATTCGCTTACTACAGATCAAAACATTAGTTAAACCCATCACTCATTCAGTGCAGGTCCGAAGCTAATCAGTCTTTTCGTACAGATAAAAAAATTAATTAAACCAATCACTCATTCAATTCAGACCCGAAGCTAATCAGTCCTTTCGTTGGATCAGAAAAATTCCATGAGCCAATCAGACATCCGGTGCCGAACTTTGGAAAAAACATTGTCGTCGCGGATGCGAAAATAACTGCGTTCTTGGCGTTTCATGCCGTAAAGAACCAAACCCACTCCGGTGGCAAAGATTGGACTGGAAATGACGTCCACTAATCCACCGACGTGAATCGGCACTCCCAGCCTTACCGGCATCCCGAAGATCTGCTCGGCCATTTCAAGCGCCCCCGGCAGCAGCACCGCGCCGCCGGTCATCACGACGCCTGAAGCCAATGCTTCCTCATAACCGGACCTTTCGATCTCCGCCCGCACCAGTTGAAAGATTTCGTCCAATCGTGGCTCGATAATTTCGCAGAGAATCTTCCGTGAGACACTGCCCGCAGGCTTGTCCGCAACGCTTGGAACTTCGACGCGTTCGTCGCCGGCGACCATTGATGCCTTAGCCATGCCGTACCGCTGCTTGATGCGCTCGGCCTCGCCAAAGGGGGTGCGCAGACCCGCGGCGATATCTCCCGTAACATGATTGCCGCCGATCCCAAGCACCGCCGTGTGCTTCACCGTGCCATCGTGAAAAATCGCAATGTCGGTGGTACCGCCTCCCATATCGACTAAAGCGACACCCAGCTCGCGCTCTTCATCCCGCAGGACAGCTTCAGCGGAAACCAGGGGTTCCAAAGCGATATCGGCGACGTTGAGCCCTGTGCGGTTGCAGCATTTGATAACGTTTTGCGCCGAAGTCACCGCGCCGGTGACAATATGGACTTTGGCTTCCAATCGAACGCCGGACATGCCGAGAGGCTCTTTAATCCCGTCCTGGTCATCGATAACAAAATCCTGCGGCAATACGTGGAGAACTTCCCGGTCCATGGGAATGGCCACCGCTTTGGCCGCGTCGATGACGCGCTCGAGATCCCGCGACGTCACTTCCTTATTTTTCACCGCGACAATACCGTGGCTGTTGAAGCCTTTGATGTGACCTCCGGCAATCCCGGTAAAGACTGTGTGGATTTCACAGCCCGCCATCAGTTCCGCCTCTTCAATCGCCTTTTTTACGGAACTCACCGTGCTCTCGATATTGATAACCACGCCCTTGCGTAATCCCTGGGACGGGTGCGATCCGACGCCGGTAATCTCCACCCCTTTTTCGGTCATCTCCCCGACAATGGCGCAGACCTTGGAGGTGCCGATATCTAAACCAACGACGATACTATTTTTCTTTCCCATAAAATTCTTATTGCGGACAAAATATCGAGCGCTATTGCGGCGCTTTTCTTAACCGGGCAACGACTTGATCCCGAAAACTCATGTCTAATGACGCGAGACGATTTTCATGTCCCTTCCACAGCGTCAGAACCCGGTCCAATCGTTGCAGCTTCGCCTCCCAGTTGCCCGACCCCATACGCAGGGCCACTGGATAAGCGGTCGTATAGACAACCAAGCGATCGGACGACTCAAAATGTATTTCCGATAGCGTGTGAGAGTCTTTGGCCATTAATTCACCGAGTCGGATGGCATCTCGGATCCGGCCGCGAACGGCTGGGCCGGCCGCCGTCAATTCTTCAGGGCGCAAGCCTGTCAGCAGGGGAAAGTCAACGCTTTCCCCCTCTCCCACTTCCTTGAACACGACGCCGTCCGCGTCAACGTAGTAAAGTTTGCCCATCGCCACGATCGCCCTTGGTTTTCGTTCTTCCACCTCGATGACGACGCGGCGCGGGAATTCCCGGCGCACCAGCACGCGTCTCACCCACGGATGCTTGGCTATTTTCTTCTCGATGGCGCCGGGTTCGATCTTCCATAGATTCATGCCGTGTTTTAAACCCGCCATCGCGACGATCTCGCTGCCGCCGACCCTGTTGCCGCCGCGCACTTGAATTTCGCGCACGTCAAAGTAGGGATTGTCGACGACAAACGCGCGCGCTGAAACGATGCTTGCCGTGAACTGATCACGCCAGCGATATAGCGCGACCGCCAAGATGCATAGAAGCGCCACAGCCGCGGCCAACCACAGCCGGCCGCGGCTGCGGCGAAGGTTCCGTTTGCGGTTACTGCGATAGACAGCTAATTGCATCACGCTCTTGACCTAATGGGACGGCCAGTCACCGACCAAGCGAACCTCGGGTACGAGTTCAACTCCGAATTGCCGTTTGACTTCAGCGCGGGCGAGCTCCATCAATTCGCGCACGTTGTCTGCCTTTGCCCCGCCTAGATTCACGATGAAATTTGCGTGCCGCTCGGAGATTTGCGACTGGCCCAGCCGTTTTCCTTTCAGCCCCACAGCCTCGATCAATCTTCCGGCAAAGTCGCCCGGTGGATTGCGAAACATGGAGCCAGAATTTGGATGGCCCGATGGCTGGCTGCTTTTTCTTCGGCTGACCAATTCATGAATTTTTGACTTCACGCCGGCCGAATCTTCCTTGCGCAGGCGCAGCGTAGCCCGCGTCACTACCATTCCCGCGGGCAAATGCGAGTCGCGATAGGCAAACGTCATTTCCGCTCTTGCCAAGCGCATCGCTTCGCCTTGCTCGGTCACTCCCTCGACCGATTCGACGACCTTCTCGATTTCACAACCGTAGGCGCCGGCATTCATGACCAATGCTCCGCCCACTGTTCCAGGAATTCCCTCGGCAAATTCCAGCCCGCCATAGCCCCTGCGCGCCGCTTCGCGAACCAGTTGCGTTATCGCATAGGCGGCGCCGACCCGAAGCCGCACCCTAACACCATCTTCACGCCACTCCGCCCGCTTGAATTCTCCGGCCAAACGGAGAACCGCCCCACGGATTCCGCGGTCGCTGACCAAAACATTGCTGCCGTTTCCGAGTAGATAAAAATCGCTCTCATGGCGCTTCAAAAGAGGCAACAAGTTCCGCAATGCCTGCTCGGTTTCGACTTCGATGAAATAATCGGCCGGGCCGCCGATCTTCATCGAGGTGTACCGCGCCATAGGTTCACAGCGCTTCACCTTGAGCCCGGACATGAGCTTGAGTTCCCGGGCTAAACCGTCTTCCTGAGTTTGCTGCATCATCGCCAGCATCACGAACTCTTTGCAGTGTTGGAGTAATTGAGTATCGGAGTGTTGTCTGCCATTGGCTAATTCACTCCATCACTCCAATACTCCATTACTCCAGTCCTCATCTGAGCGCTTCTACCAGAGCTTCGCCCACTTTATAGATATCCCCGGCGCCTAGAGTCAGGGCTATATCGTGGGGAGCGAGCATTTTACTTAGCTGTCTAACGATCTGCGTTTTATCCGCGATGAATTCTACGTCCACATGGCCGTTTCTTTTGATCGCTTGGTAGAGCAATTCGCCGCTCACCTCCGGAATCGGATCTTCGCCGGCTGCGTAAATTTCCGTGAGCACGAGGCGGTCGGCGCCGTCAAAGGCGGTTACAAAGTCGTCAAAGAGATCGCGCGTCCGGCTGTAGCGATGCGGTTGAAAAATCACCGTTAACGGGCGTTTCCAGCTATCGCGAATCGCGCCCAGTGTCGCGCGAATCTCCTCCGGATGGTGGCCGTAATCATCGATCACCGTGATTCCCCGCGGCTCGCCCTTGACCTCGAAGCGGCGGTGGATGCCGGTGAAGCCGTCCAGCGCTTGCGCCACCTGACTGAAAGGAATTTCCAACTCATGGGCTACGGCCACCGCCGCCAGGGCGTTGGTCGCGCTGTGACGCCCCGGCAAGTGCAGCCGTAGCTGGCCAAGCGGCTTGGCGTGGTGAAGCACGGTGAATTCAACGCCGGCCGCCTTGAAGTTGAGATCCCGCGCTGAAAATTCAGCTTCAGGGGACAGGCCATAAGTCGCAAATCGTTTGCGCACTTTCGCCAACAGCCCGCGCACGTGGACATTGTCGAGGCAGAGCACCGCCAAGCCGTAAAAAGGAACCTTATTGATGAACGCGAGAAAGCTTTCGTTTAATCGCTCCATCGTCTGGTGAAAATCCATGTGCTCGCGGTCGATATTCGTGACCACGGCGATGGTGGCCGACAGCAGCAGAAAGCTGCCGTCACTTTCATCCGCTTCCGCAACCAGGATCTCGCCTTGGCCCATTTTGGCGTTGGTGCCAAGCATGCGCACCCGGCCGCCGATCACCATCGTCGGATCCAAGCCCGCCGCGCTGAGCACGGCGGCGATCATTGAGGTCGTAGTCGTTTTGCCGTGACTTCCCGCGACGGCGACGCCGTATTTCATGCGCATGAGTTCCGCCAGCATCTCGGCGCGCGGGATGACCGGAATTTGGCGGCGGCGCGCTTCAAGAACTTCGGGGTTGGAGTATTTGACCGCGGTGGAAACCACGACCACCGACGGATTGGCGGCGAGATTTGCTTCCTGGTGGCCGACAAAGATTTGGGCTCCGAGGGATTTCAGTCGCTGCGTGGCCTCGCTGTCATGGAGATCGGAGCCGGAGACGACATAGCCCAGGTTCAACAGCACTTCGGCAATGCCGCTCATGCCAATTCCGCCAATGCCGACGAAATGAATTCTGTGTTTCTTCTGCAACATTGCTTTGCTAAAACCACCCGTCGATTACCCTTACGCCAGCGCGGTGCACTCATCGACAATTCGAGCGGCCGCTTCAGGCCGGCCCAAGAGACGGGCCGCGGCCGATATAGCATCGATCCTCGACCGGTTCGCCAGCAAGCTTCGAATCCGAGCCGCCAAGATATCGCCATTTAGATCCTGGTCGAGTATCATCTCCGCGGCGCCCCGCTGCTCCAATGACCGCGCATTCGCCCGTTGGTGATCGTAAATTGCGTATGGGAAAGGCACGAGAATCGCGGCTTTTCCGAACGCGGTGAGCTCCGCCACCGTGGTGGCGCCGGCGCGGCACACGACCAGGTCGGCGGCCGCGTAAGCCTCATCCATCTTCTCAATAAAGGGCGTTATCTCCGCTTGAAAGGGAAGCGCCGCGCTGGCGCTCTTGACCGTCGCGAAGTCCGCTTGTCCGGTTTGGTGTATAATCCGTAGCTGCGCGCTCAAATCGGTCAATTTTCTGAGCGCATCGACCATTGCGATATTGAGGCGATGAGCTCCTAGACTCCCGCCAAAGATTAAGAGCGTGAATTTCTCGCCTTTTTTGACTTCGGGCAGCGTGCGCCAGCGCACTGGATTGCCCGTCTCCACCACATGCGCGCCGGGGAAAAATTTCCCGCTCTCCGGATAAGACGTGAACACTCGATCGACAAGCCGGGCTAAAATCTTGTTGGTAAAACCGGGCTGAAGATTTTGTTCCATGATTGCACAGCGAACGCCTTTCAGCTTCCCCGCAAGCAAAAACGGACCGGACGCGTAACCTCCCAGGCCGATGATGAATTGCGGACGAAAACGGCGAATGATCGCAAGCGAGCGTAAAAGGCTTGCCGGTACGCCGTATAGCGCCTCGACCACACCGCGAAGCCCCCTCCCTTTCAGACCGCGAACGGAAAGCAGCTCTAAGCGAAAGCCTTCTTGGGGCAGCACTCGAACTTCGATTCCTTGGTTGGTTCCGACAAACAAAATTTCACTCATTGGGTCACGACATTGAAATTCCCGCGCCACCGCCAGGCCCGGGAACAAATGGCCGCCGGTTCCGCCGCCGGCCAAGACCACGCGCATCTTTTAGACTCTCCTGCGCGAAACATCGACTATCACCGACGATTTCATCCGGCCGGCCAAGATCATCCGCATCGCTCAGAGTCTCCTGCGCGAGAGACCCAGTAAAATTCCCGCCTCCACAAGGTTGATCACCATGGCCGAGCCGCCGTAACTAATGAACGGCAACACCAGCCCCTTGGTGGGCATCAGCCCCATCACCACCCCCATATGAATCAAGGCCTGCAAGCCCAGTAGAGCAGTCAGGCCAAAAGCCAAATACTGATCAAAGGGCTCTTCGATGCGCGTCGTGAGGCGCAGGCCGCGCAAAATGATGAGCCCGAACAGCGACAGCACAACCCAGGCGCCGATTAAACCGAGTTCTTCGCCGATTACCGAGAAAATGAAGTCGGTGTGCGCTTCAGGTAAATAAAAAAGTTTCTGCCGGCTCTCCCCGAGTCCCCGCCCCCATACCTCGCCCGAGCCGAAGGCGATAAGGGACTGAATGACCTGAAAGCCGCTGTTTGAGGCGTCGCGCCACGGATCCAAAAACGTCATTAGACGGCGCAATCGATACTCAGCTTTAAGCATCACGTAGATCAATACCGGCAGCGCCATCAGCCCCGTAGCCAGCAGATGATGAATCCGGGCGCCGCCAATAAAAAGCATCAAATAAAGCAGCACGATCAGAATCAAAGCCGTGCCGAAATCCGGCTCCAAAAGCAGTGTCGCCAGAAAAGCTCCGGTGACGATCAGGTGCGGAACAACGCCCAGCGAAAAGGTGTGAATCGTCTCTTCCTTCTTGGCCATCGAGTGGGCCAAGTAAAAAACCACGGCAAGCTTCGCTAGCTCGGCGGGTTGAAAAGCGAAACCGGTCAGCATGAGCCAGCGCCGCGCGCCGCCACGAGCCACGCCGATGCCGGGAATCAAGACTAGAATCAGTATGACAAGAGTCAGCCCCAAAAGCGGATAAGTGAGGCGACGATACGTTGTGGAAGGCACCAGGGAACAAACAATAAGCGCCACTAGCCCCGCGCCCATGGCAATTAACTGCTTGCGGAAAAAGTATGTCCCGTCGGCGAAACGCTCCTGTGAATAAAGATAGCTTGTGCTCAAGACCATGGTTACCCCGATGGCGAGCAGGACCGCCACAGCGAAAAATAGCCATTTATCGACAGCGAAGCCGTCTCTCATAACGTCTGCACCAGGCTCCTGAACGCCTTTCCCCGCTCGGCATAGTTACGAAACATGTCGAAGCTCGAACACGCAGGTGAGAAAAGCACCACGTCACCGGGCTGCGCGTGCCCGGCTGCATCGCGAACCGCAGCAGCCAGATCATCCACCACGACGGTTTCGGTAAGATCGCCCAGCGCGTTCGCAATAATTTGCCGCGCCGCCCCAAACAGGATCAAGCGGCGAACCTTTTGTTTGACCGCATCGCGCAGTATGTCGTAACTACCGCCTTTATCGACACCGCCCGCCAGCAGCAGCACCGGGGCGGAAAAACTTGCCAACGATTTCATCACGGCTCCGACATTCGTGCCTTTTGAATCATTGTAGAAACGCACGCCGTTTCGCTCCCGGACAAACTCAAGGCGATGCTCGAGCCCGGGAAATTGCTCCAGAGCGCGCTGGATCGCGGCTTGACACACGCCGACGGCCTTGGCCACAGCGATGGCCGCCATCATGTTTTCTACGTTATGGACGCCTTGAATTTTCACTCCGCCCAGCGGAAACTTCTCCTCCATTGATGAGCCGTCACGCCAAACAATGGTGTCGTTCAACACGTAAACTCCGTCTGTGACTTCGCCAAAACCAAACGACACCACACGGGCCGTCAGGTGCCCGCGGAGCGCCCAGACCAGCGGATCGTCCCGGTTCAAAATAGCGATGTCATCTTGCCGTTGCGCGGCAAAAACTCTTTCTTTCGCCTGGCAATAGGCGGCAAAATCGGGGTAGCGGTCCAAATGATCCTCGGATAAATTCAGCAGCGCCGCGATGCGCGGCCTGAATTGTTCCACCCATTCCAACTGAAAGCTGCTGATCTCAACGACTCCCCACTCCCATTCTCCGCAAACAAAACCGATCAAGGGCGCGCCGATATTGCCGCCGATGAACACTTTCTTACCGCCCGCCTTAAGCATTTCGCCCACCAGCGAGGTGGTCGTGCTCTTGCCGTTGGTGCCGGTAATGGCCACCAGTGGCGCGGGCAAAAAGCGATAAGCGATCTCAATTTCGCTCAGCACCGCAATCCGGCGCGCGACCGCATCGCGAAGCAAAGGGTTATCGGCCGGCACACCTGGGCTTGGAATGACGCAATCGACACCCGCGAGAGCCCGGCGATCTTCACCGCCTAAAAAGTAACTAAGCGCCAGGCCGGTTAACTCCGACATTTCTTCTTTTAGCTCCGCTCCCGAACGCAGATCGCTGACCGATACGGTTGCCCCGCGCTTCACGAGAAAGCGCGCACACGCTTTGCCGGTGCGCGCCAGTCCCAAGAGCAAAAATTTTTTCCCCTGCAACTCCATCGATCATCGCGGCGTTTATCTAAGCTTTAGCGTGCTCAACCCGATGACGGCGCAAATGAAGGAAACAATCCAAAAGCGCACGATGATTTGCGGTTCCGGCCAGCCCTTCAGTTCGTAGTGGTGATGTATCGGCGCCATCAAAAACACTCGCTTGCGCCGCAGTTTGTACGAAGCCACTTGGAAAATCACCGACAATGCTTCGGCGACAAAAATGCCGCCGACAATGAGCAAGAGGATTTCATTCTTGGTCATCACCGCGACGATTCCCAGCGCCGCGCCCAACGCCAGTGATCCAACGTCTCCCATAAACATCTGGGCGGGGTAAGCGTTGTACCAAAGAAAGCCGAGGCCCGCGGCCACAACGGCGGCGCAAAAGACACTCAATTCACCGACTCCGGCAACGTAAGGAATCTGCAGATACTCGGCCAGCTTCAAGTGTCCAGTCACATAAGCGATGACCGCATAAGTACCCGCGGAAATCATGACCGGCCCGATCGCCAGGCCGTCGAGTCCGTCGGTAAGGTTTACGGCGTTGGAGGCGCCGACGATGACCAACATAGCGAACGGGATATAAAAAAGTCCCAGGTCGGGGCGGACGTTTTTCACGAAAGGAATTCCCAGCTCCGTGCCGAACTTCAAAAAGACGCAGAGAATCGTGGCGATGACAAAGGCGATGGCGAATTGACCGATCAATTTGGCGCGCGCCGGCAGCCCCTTGCTGTTCCTACGGCTAAGCTTTAGATAATCGTCAAGAAAACCCACCGCCCCGAACCCAATCGTGCCACCGAGCGCCAACCAGACGTAGGGATTAGTCAAATCCGCCAACAGCAGCGTCGAAAGCGCCAATGCCAAAATGATGATGGTCCCTCCCATCGTCGGCGTGCCCGCTTTGGTCGAATGAGAAGCGGGACCGTCGTCGCGGATTTGTTGTCCGATCTGTTTTTCGGTCAGCGCGCGGATCAACCACGGACCCAACAAAAACGACACCACCAGAGCCATTAAGGCGGCCATGGCGGCGCGGAACGTGATATAGCGAAAGACATTGAACGCCGAGTAAGTCGTGTGCAGGGAGTATAGAAGTTGGTAAAGCACTTCGGTCTTCCTCACCTTCGGCCCTTCAGTCCTTCAATAATCTTTTCCATTTTCATGCCTCGGGAGCCCTTCACCAGGAGCCAATCGCCTCGCCGCAAGCGACTGCGTAGCTGCCTGACAAGATCGCCATGACTCTTAGCGACAAAAATCTTGTCCGGCGCCATACCGCCGCGCAACGCACCTTGGCGCATTTGCGCCGTTGCCCGGGTTCCGAGCAGATATAGGGCAGAAATTTTATAGTCCGCGATGCGCCGGCCGACTTCTAGATGCTGCTGTGAGCTTTGCTTACCAAGTTCAAACATGTCGCCGAGCACGGCGATCCTTTCACCCCGGCCTTTCATTTGCGCCAGCGTTCTGATTCCGGCATCGACCGACGCCGGGTTTGCGTTGTACGCATCGTTGATGATGCCGACTCCCCGCCACTGGTCAATTTGCATGCGCATGGCGAAAGGACGGGCGCGCTCCAAACCGCGGCGAATCGCCGCTAGGCCGACGCCCAGAGTGTTTGCCAGCGCCGCCGCCCCCGCGGCATTCGCGGCATTATGCTCCCCGGGATAATTCACTCGAATGGCGCAACGCGCGCGCCCAACTCGGAGGACAAAGCGCGCGCCCCTGGCCCCTAGTGATCGCCACGACTCCGCGCGCACGTGGCCGCGCTTGCCGTAGGTTATTTTGCGCCCCTTAAATCTCCGGCCCAGGCGGCGCACCCAAGGATCGGCTAAATTGACGGCGATGGCGCCGTCCGGGCGCACGTTGCGGTAAAGCGCGCCCTTTTCCCGCGCCACTCCGGCCACGCTTGTGAGGCCTTCGAGATGCGCGGGAGCAACCGATGTGATGATACCTAGATCGGGATCGGCAATTTGCGCGAGGCGCTGAATCTCGCCCGGATGATTGGTTCCCAGTTCGACAACAGCCACGCGATGACCCGGCCTGAGGCGCAGCAGGGTCAACGGCAGCCCGACCAGGTTGTTAAAGTTACCTTCCGTCTTTAAAACCTTGCCGCGGAGCGCTTGGCCGTTTAAAGAACCCTCTTCAAGAATCGCGGCGAGCATCTCTTTCGTGGTTGTTTTTCCATTCGAACCCGTGATCGCGACAACCCGGGGCGCAAATTTTTCCCGTCGATGGTGTGCCAGATCCCCCAACGCTTTGAGAGTGTCCGGCACCTGGATCACCGCGGCCTTTTTCACAAGTCGGCCCGGCAGGCGGTGCACAATGACGCAGCGCGCGCCGCGGCGCACCGCTTCGCCAACAAAGCGATGCCCATCCAGCCGCTCGCCTTTAAGGGCCACAAAGACCGAGCCTCTTTTGACCTTGGTTGAATCCGTCACGACTTCGCCGAAAATATCCTTGCCCCACGAGCGCAAAAGCTTCCCTCCGGTGGCCGATAGGATTTCATTTGCCGTCCACGACATGGCAGATTTCGAGTTGCTGATTTCGATGATCTCTCTCGCGCCGCACCATTCGATCCACCAACGGGTTCCGAAAAGCCAACGCTACGCGCCGGCCTGCCCCGCAATCCGGCTCGCCTCCTCACGCGCCACTTCCCGATCATCAAAATGAATCCGCTGCTGCCCCAAAATCTGGTAATCCTCATGCCCCTTACCGGCGATCAGCACAAGATCATCGCGCCGCGCAGCGCGCAATCCCTCGCGAATAGCGGCGCGCCGGTCGGCTTCGACATAATATCCGCGGTGCACCTGGCGTCGAGGACCCGCAGCGCCGGAAGGCGCAACACGTTCGGGAAGATCGAGTCTTTTCAGCCCCGCTTTGCGCACGCCCGCTTCCACCTCGGATACGATCGCGAGCGGATTCTCGGTGCGCGGATTGTCGGAAGTCACCACGACCACATCGCTCAGGCGCGCGGCTATTTCGCCCATCAGCGGGCGTTTTCCTCGGTCGCGATCCCCGCCGCACCCGAAAACGGTGACCACCTTGCCCCGAGTCAACGGACGAACCGCCGCCAGCACCTTTTCCAGCGCATCAGGGGTATGAGCGTAATCGACGACAATGGCAACACCCAGCGCGTTGTCAACTTTTTCAACCCTGCCGGGCACGGATTTGAGGCGCTGAATTCCACTGACCACCGCATCCACAGGCAATCCCAACGCCAAGCCCGCGCCCGCGGCGCCCATGATGTTCTGCAAATTGGCCGCGCCGATTAGCGGCGAAGAGAACTCCAGTTGTCTATCCTTCACCTGCAGTTTCCCGCGCTGACCGGTAACATCGCTTTCGATCTCGAGCGGATGGATGTCCCACTCCGGGCCTTCACCGTAACTCCAGATTTCGATTCCGTCCGCGCGAATCTTGTTTATGAGTTTTTCTCCGTACGGGTTGGCGCCATAAACCACCGCCGCCTTTTTTGTTTTTGTGCCGTGTTTTAAATAATCACTGAACAGCTTGCTTTTAGCCGCGAAGTAATCCTCCATATCGGCGTGATAGTCGAGGTGATCGCGGGAAAGATTGGTGAACACGGCGACGTCAAATTCCAATCCGCGCACTCTTTCTTGCGCCAGCGCATGGGATGAAACTTCCATCGCCACGGATTTGACGCCCGCCTGAACCATCTCCGCCAGCAGGGAGTGAAGATCCAGCGATTCCGGCGTGGTGTGATGCGACGGGATTTGGCGCGCGCCATAACGGTAATTAACCGTGCCGAT
>OBLQ010000203.1_pt1 | contig 21967 bp, 12 predicted proteins | sample 1519881 | NCBI WGS metagenome assembly OBLQ01 (sample SAMN01911456, study PRJEB22533) | soil metagenome | biome: Soil | place: Malaysia | collected 2012-04-30 | depth DG_metagenome m | reverse complement strand
TTCAGACGTGTGCTCTTCCGATCTTACGACGTGGCCGACGCCGTGCTGCCGGTGGCATGGGATCGCCCCGGCGTGGCGGCGGCATGCGCGCGCGACCTGGTCCGGCTGCGCGGGGACGCCGCGTTCGAACGCCTGGTCACGGGTGTAAAGCGCGTGGGTAACATTCTCCCGAAGGCGGCGCGGCGAACCGGTGCCGGCTGGGAAGAGGTCCGAAAGGCCGTCGTCGAACCGGCCGCATTTTCACCGCAACGCTTCGAGGACCCCGCCGAACATGCCCTGCTGGAGGCGCTGCAGCGGACCGTTCGGGGGATGGACGGGGCGCACGACGAGGCCTCGTATGCCCGGAATCTTGCCACTCTCTCCGGACTGGCGGTTCCCATCGACGCGTACTTCGACAGCGTCCTGGTCAACAGCCCGGATCCGGAGGTGCGGGACAACCGGTTGGCATTCCTGGGGGTGGCCTACGCGCTCTTCGGCAGCTTCGCCGACTTTCAGCGTTTGGTGGAGGCCGGGTCACCGGCCCGCTGACGCCCTGCCGCGTTCTTGTTCCCGGATGTTTCACTCCCGAATTCGTCCCGGGTCGCGCTGGGGGGGGGAAATCGGGGACCCTTTTCCCGAATCACACATTGACAGTTGCGGAAACCCTGTGATACCCTTTCGAGTGGACTAGGGGCAAAGGGTTCGATTTCGGGGCGGGAAACCGCCCGACCCTTGCATGGCTTTATCTCTCGCGGGCGTGCTATTACGGGCGCCCAGGTTCGCCGACCACCGTTGGTGTAGTAACCCGACACCTGACCGACCGACGGTTGTACAGGCCTGCTCCCTTAGACGGACGGGGGAGATAAAGCGAGTGTCGTTTTCTGTTTTACCGGTTTCGTTCCCCAGCCTTTGTCTGCGCGACGCTGCGCCCCAGCGACGCGAGTAGTGAATAAATTGGGTTTCGCGTATTCACATTCCTTCTCAGCAACGATGGGGGAATACGTATGAAGAAAGTTTTGCTTCAGTCACTCACCCTCGCTTTGAGCGTGGCGCTTGTCTCGTCGGCGGCGTACGCGAAGAAGTCGAGCAGTGGCTATGGCTCGTATAGCCGGACAGCGAACTGGAACGAAGTGTGGGGTCTGGATAATCAGCCCATCGACCAGATGGGTCAGCCCCTTCACGCTTCAGCGGCCGCGACCACGGTCGTTCTGAATTCGTCCAAGTTCGATTCCGGCGCGTCGTGCACGGCGAACGGCTGGACGACGGTTGACGTTACCAAACAGACCGGCGACTGGTGGCACGTTGACGACTTCACCGCAGCGCCTTGGGCGGGGACGAAGACGGACGGCGGCATCACCTACAGTCCGGTGCAGGGTACGAAATCAATGTGGATGGCGGCTCTGCCTTCGCAGGCTGTGGGCGGTCTGTTCACGACCCTGTGCGGTTACGCTGCGCTCCCGGGTTACGGGAATGGTTGGAACCAGGCCTTCTGTTCGACGGCCTGCAAGCTGACCTCCGGTGGCCCGACTGCGGATCTGGACGTTGCCTTCAAGCTGAAGTTCGACTCCGAACCCAGCTATGACGGCACCGTGCTCGAGTACACCACGGATTGTGCCGGAAACGTCGGTTGGACTGAGATCGACGGCGGCGCGACCGCGGCTGGCTGGAGCGGCGGGGACAGCATCAGCGTTGCCGGTTCCTATGCAGTTGGCGCGGGTCCGGTCAAGGTTCGTCTGCACTTTACGGCAGACACGTCTTGGTCGAACCAGGACGGCTACTACACCGGCTTCGGCGTTGCAGTCGACTCGCTCTCGTGGGAAGACAGCGGCGTTGAGGACTTCGAAGGAGTCGCGCTCGGCGCGCACGGCACGGCCGACTGGACGAGCTGCAACACGCCGGGCTATGGCGACTACCTTGCCCTCTTCAAGAAGGCAACGGGTGCGAACTACGAGGACCAGTGCCTCGACAACCTGTCGTGCTACTGGGCAGCCATCAATGGCTCCACCGAGTTCTACACCTGCGGTACGCCGTCGCAGCCGACGCAGAAGGTCGTCCCGCACGTCAACGTGCGTGGCGAGTACATTGCGAACGAGATCTGGTCGCCGACCATGTCTCTCCTGGGTTCATCGGGTAGCGATTTCCGTCTGCGTTACACGGTTTATCGCGACCTCCCGTTGGACAACCTGATCTTCCACGTGTGGCACGTGCGTACCATTGACAACACTGGTTGCCCGGCCTCGTGGGCGGATCGTAACTTCGTGTACTACGGAGACAACAAGGACTGGCTCATCACTGAGAACGCCATCGGTACCAAGATCAACGTTGCCACGGGCGACGCGATCCAGGTCGCCATCGGCGTTATCGATATGTGCCCGTTCTGGTGCGGTATCTTCGGAACCGGTGCCTGCCACAGCCCGGCACCGTACATCGATTCGGTGAAGGTTCTTCGCATCGGCACGGTTGGCCCGCAGTGGGACATCCGCGACATCGATACGTTCAACGACAACTTCGCCACCGATGGTACGATCACGGGTACGGCTCGTATCGACGAAGCCATCGACATCAAGCCGAGCGCCAGCGCGACATACACGCCGGGTGACTCGGCCATCGTTCTGTATCTCCTCGATCCGAAGTACGTGGACAACACGACGGTCACTGGATATTCCGGTCTCGTGAACGACCCGAACGTTTCGACGTTCGTCGGCCGTCACAAGACCAAGAACGCCGTCTACGGTTACTTCACCGTGACGCCGTTCAATGCCAGCAAGATCGGCCCTGCGATTTCCGAGGGTCCGGGCGGCTCGGCTAACCGCTGGCCGTACATGGGCACCATCGTGGCCGGTGGCAAGACGTGGGCGAAGGTCCGCATGGACTACACGTACACGGGCAACGCCACCAACCCCGGTGATGGTCACTCGGGAACGTCGTGGGTTGCAAACCGGTTCAACATCGACGTCAACGACAACCTGTTCACGCCTGGTGATACCATCAACTATTTCTATAGTGCCACCAGCTTGGATGGGACGACGTACTTCTCGACGAACTGGGGTTCAACCTCGAGCATCGCGGATGTCGCAGCCAATCCGATGGAAGTCACGATTCTCCCCGCGGGTGGTTTCAACCGCGGTGGTGACGTCCTCTACGTCGATGGCGCCGACAGCTTCGGTGTTCAGAACTACTATGACGGCGCGTTCCTGGCGCTCGGTCTTGCTGACAAGATCGATCGTTTCGACGTGCGCGGTCCTTCGTCGGGTGTTAGCAACCGTCTCGGCGGCCGCGTCTACAACGTGGCTCAGCAGCTGAACGCTTGCTACCGGAAGATCATCTGGGATTCGGGTCCGCTGTCCATCACCCTGGGTGACGGCACGGGCGATCCGGAGAAGACAGATGACTACCTGCTCATGAATACGTTCCTGGGCAACCTGACGAATCCGGGTGGCGTCATGCTCCTCGGCGACCGTCAGTCTGAGTACCTGGATGGCTATGCCGGTGCCAGCGCGGTGAGCTTCCGCAGCACCTACATGCCGTTCACGCTCATCAACAACAACCACCGTCTCGCGCCGACGCTGTATGCGATTTCTCCGCATATCATCCACTGGCCGGGACGCGCGTACAGCGACGACTTCATCATCTTCGGCGGTTGCCCGGCTCTCAATGACTTCGACGTCATTGGTGCCTCCGGTACGTCGCGGGTGGAAATGTCGTACAACACGGCCACCAATCCGAACGGAGCGGTGCTGTCGAACGTCAACGGGTTGGCCACGGTCATCATGACCGGCTTCTCGATGGCGTATGTGCGCGACGATGAGCTCGATGGTATCTCGGATCGTGCGAAGTTCCTGCGCGATTCGATCGTGTACATGGGCAACCCGCTTGGCCAGGTAGTGGGCGCTGGCGATTCGCCGAAGGTGAATAGCCTGTCGCAGAACTATCCGAACCCGTTCAACCCGCAGACGAGCATTGCGTTCTCGATCAAGGATCGCGGTGCGGTAAGCCTGAAGGTTTACAACGTCAACGGCGAACTGGTGCGGACGCTGGTCAACGAGTCGCGTACCGCCGGTACGTACACCGAGAAGTGGGATGGCCGCAACGATGCCGGTTCGACGGTGTCCAGCGGTGTCTACTTCTACAAGCTCGTGACGAACAACTTCTCGCAGACGAAGAAGATGGTTCTTCTGAAGTAAGGAGTTCTTCCTAGCGAGTCTGGGAGTACCCCGAGGGGGTCGCGTCGAACAGACGCGGCCCCCTCTTTTTTTACCCTCCCGGGGGTGGGCGGGAGGCGGGAAAAGGGCGTTCCGAACCGACCCTATGAGGCTAGGTGCGGGGGACTCCGTGGCGGGCCCGGGGAACCGAGAATTGGTTTGACAGCTTTTTTCGGATTCCCTTATATTTCAAACGCTTCAGTGCCAGTCCCCATCACCAGAAAGAGCCCGCACGGAGGAGTCGTTCTTCGAATGAGAAGGTACGTCCAGGGAATCGCTCTACTTGCGGTCTGTATGGTCGCCATGACTGCGTCATGCCGCCGCCAGCAGCCGTCGCTGATCGACCGCAACCAGCCGCCCGACACCCAGCTCTGGTACGCGCCGCCGGACTCGAGCGACTACGAGTACAAGGTTCACCTCTACTGGCGCGGGACCGACAACGACGGCACGGCCAACCGCTTCATCTGGGCGATTCAGGACACCATCCAGGGCCAGGGACTGAGCTGGAATCCGGCGCTGCGCCTGCGCGACTATCGCAGCGGACGTATCACGTCGCGCACCGACTCGACCTTCTCTTTTACGGCCTACAAGAACGTGAAGGGTGTCGGGGTCCGCAAGAACCGGCAGGCTTTCTTCGTGGCGGCCATCGACGACAACGGCGTGATTGATCCCTCGCCGGCGGCGGTGGAGTTCGTGGCCACGATTGCCGAGCTCCCGCAGCTGCATTTCACGAACTACATCAACGGGGTGGCGAGGCCTTACCAGTATCAGGATGTGCCCCGGGACACCGTCGGCATGTACCATCCGTTCTCCATCAGCTACCACGGAACCACCGTGAACGGCCAGGTCCGGGGGTACCAGTTCAACCCGCTGAGCACCGAGATCGTGCTTCCGGGCTCGGGGGTGTGGACGGACGACCTCTCCGATACGCTGCGCTCGTTTCCCAACACCGTGGACAATCCGCTTCCGGCCGGTTCGTTCCGTTTTTCGGCGAAATGCATTGATGATGCGGGTGCGGAGTCGCCGATTGACGGCGGTAAGTTCCGGCAGGGCGTGTCTCAGGTGGTCGTCAACTTCGACCCGGACACCTGGATGACGCGCGTGACCAACAAAGCGTTCTACAAGACCAAGCCGCCGGTGTTGACGGAAATCAACTTCACCGACAACAAGCCGGACACGGTGCCCTACAAGAGCTGGGTGACCATCTACTACTACGGGCATGACGACAAGCGGGACACGCGGTTGTGCTCGGTGGCGGACCCCGACGAGTGCATCAACTTCAACCTCCGCGTGATCCGCCAGTCGGAGCGTCTGGGGGCGTCGGGATACGAGAACAGCCTGTGGCTGCCGCGCAACGCCTACCATGACTCGGATGCGAACTCCACGGCGGATTCGAATTCCGTCAACATGGGATCCTTCGAGTACGACGTCCAGGCGGGAGCCGTGGACGAGAATGGCTCGCAGGATGGAACGCCCGCCTCGGTTCATATCATCGGGAATTTCGACCCGGTGATGGATACCTTCGCCATGAAGGACCAGTTCGACCAGACGACCATCAGCCCGGCGGTCATCGATACGCTCGACTGGAATTTCTACAAGGGGATCGGCTGGCCATACAGTGCCAGGGGCGACACGTTGCAGGATGACGGCGTCTACTACAAGTGGTTCGGCTTCAATCTCCACGCCACGGGTCACGACGACAAACGCGATATCGAGGGGTCGGGCATCAAGACCTGGCGCTACCGCATGTTCCTCAACTATGTCGACATGGATCACCCGGGCACGGAGATCACCGGCATCGGGCGCGCGGGCATATCCTGGTTCCCGGGGGACGCCCTCAATACCGTGGATGAACTCGCCAAGGTGAAGCTGCGCTACAACCTGGCGGACGGATCGGATCTGTTTGCGAATCTGCCGCCGTACATGAACAAGGTGGTTACGCTCATTTTCTGGGGACGCGACACGCGGATTGCGGAGCCCTCATTCGAGGAAATCATTCGTCTGACCAAAGTGCCGCCGGGCGAGAAGGCCGGCACTGTAAATGAAGCATTCACCATCAACTACATCAGCGCGGAGGAGTCTGGACGCTGGACACAGCCGAGGATAGTGCAGTTCTACCTTCGGTTTACGAAGTAGGGGGTTCGCTATGAACCGAATCACGTGCATCATCGTGGCTCTTATCGCCGTCGGTTTCGCCGCCTGTTCGACAAACGGCGTCGACGGTCAGAACAAGGAAAACCAGCCCCCCACCGTCTGGCTTTCGGCAGCTCCACCCGAGGGTTCCACCGGAACCTACCGTGTCCACATGTTCTGGGGCGGTTGGGATCCCGATGGAGAAATCAAGGGATATGAATACATCGTGACCAACAACAATGGCACGTTCAACCCGGCCGATACCGTCGGGGTGCCGTGGTCACCTGTGAACGGCAACGATTCTACGTTCACGTTCAGCGCGGACGAATCGGTGGATTCGGTCCACACCGACAACACCAAGCAGGTGGATGTGTTCACCCGTTCGCACACATTCTTTATCCGCGCCATCGATGAACAGGGGCTGCGTTCCAAGGAACCGGCGTATCGTTCATTCACGTCGCGCACTCTGTCGCCCGAAGTGATCATCGACAAGCCCGAGCGCTTCGCGCTCAACCCGGCGCTGGTGCCGCCCATCTCGACGTACAAGTGGCACGCAAAGGACTACGTGGATGATCGGTCGATCTCGCAGGATCCGGATTCGGTGCAGTGGGCACTGGTGCGCGTGCCGGACAGCGTGGCCGCGTACGAGCCCACTATTGCGTACATTCGCTCTCCCGCGGCGCAGAAGGAATGGTATCCGTTCGTCTACTACAAGGCGCCGCAGGATAGCGGAAAATTCTGGACTACGCCGGTGGTCGACGAGGGCCGGTACGTGTTCGCGATTCGCGCCAAGGACGAAGCGGGTGCAATCACCCCGGTTCTTGACGAAGCCCGTAACATTCGCCGCATCAAGGTAGGGCCGCTGACCAGCGGACCGCTGATGACGGTATCCAACGACTATCTGGGCGTGGTCCGCACCACGTCGTGCTCAACGGCTCCCTACATTCTCGACAGTCCCGCCGGTGTTCCGCTGGACTTCCGAATCTCGGCAACCGCCGACTCGTACGGGGGGTCGATGGCTGGATACCGTTATGGTTGGGATATCTCCAATCTGGATGATCCGGAGGCGTGGGAAATCGACCTGACGCCGTTCGTCACCACGAACGCCACTGTTCCTGCGCGAAGTTTCTTCTTCGGTACGCATACGCTGACCATGGAAGTGGTCGACAACTCGGGGTACTGCTCGCGCATCGAAGTGAAGGTGAACATCATTCCGTTCACGCTGGAGCGAAACGTCCTGGTGGTGGATGACGACACGTCCGATGACGCCGAAACCAACGGTGGCCTGACCGGAATCGGCGTGCAACCGACGGATGCCGAGAAGGACGCGTGGTGGGCGGACATGATGTCCGAAGTGTCGGATTTCGACCCCGGGCTCGACATGATCAACACCCTGTCAGGCCGCATCCCGCTGGCGACCCTGGCCAAGTACAAGTCGATTGTCTGGGATACGTACATGGACACCGGGACGAACCGTAACTTCCCGCTGCTGTACCAGTACATCGCCCATCGCAAGCGCAACCCGGATCCGACGGAAACGCTCAAGACCGGAAAGGTCCTTCCCGACGTGCTTGCACTGGCAATGGCGGCCGGCGGACACATCATGATTTCCGGCCACCAGCCGGTTCAGGCGGCGATCAACCGTGTGTTGTGCAGCGGTCCCAAGTATCCACTGATCTTCTACTGGGAGCTGGAGGGGGACCAGACGAACCTGCCGGGAACGAGTCTGCACCCCGTCGTCGGCGATATTTCGTTCGCATACCGCGAGCTGTGTCTGGAAACAGTCGACTACGCGATTGTCTCCAGCAATCAGTTTGTACGCCGTGGCAAGATGTATTGTCGAACGGACGGATTACGCCCGCATGGATCTGTCACAACGTCGGCGCGTGAGGACGGTATGCGCTCTGCCATCCCCCTCGACCCGAATTTCGAGTCGGTGTCGCTGCGTCACGAGGTCACGGATCCCGGGAAGTGGTACAATGAGTCGCAGCGCGGATACGAGGTCGAGGTGTACAATCCGGCGTACTTCCGCAAGGGTGCAGGCTGCGCGTACGTTCCGGAAACGCCGCGCTCGTGCTTCCAGCCCATCTACGGTGTGGATTGTATCGATAAGCTGGAACCGACGTACGGCCAGCCCATGGCGTTCTGGACCAGCGCGTACGCCGATCGCGTCGCCGACGTGCCGGGAGCCGTGGGGGCGCCCAGCATCGTGTTTGGATTCCCGCCCATCATGCTGGATCCGACGGTGTTTCGGCGCGCGATGGACCACATTCTGTTCGACGTATGGCAGCTTCCGAGATCCAACAATGTGAGGGTCGGGAGCAATTGAGTTGCTGCTTCGCCGCGTGTTACGAGGAGGCCCACGCTTGAAGGTCAACGCATGCCGGGTGGGCGCGGCGGCTCTTGCCGCCGCGTCGCTCCTGTTCCTATATCCGCGGGTTGCCGGAGCGCAGGCTCCCGACTCGCTGACGCTCAAGCCCCCCACGGGGGTCAAGGCCTGGAGCGTCTACAATCCAGGTAGCCGCAAATTCCTTGTGTGGATACGGTGGCGGGATCTGCCCGACGACATCGCGACATTCATCTCGCCGGTGGATACCACCGGTTGGTCGGTCGGCTCGTTGCCGTCGGAGATGAGCATCCCGACGGTAGGTGGAAGCTATCACGGCGACATCGACCGCACCATCGCCATGCACGCGATTCGGTCCGGCGTGGTGGGTGTGGATGAGTTGATTGTTACCTTCGAAGTGCGCCGTGAAGAGTATATCAGCGGCCGGGTGACGATCGACGCGTCGTATAAGCCGGGAACCGTGCTCCCCATGGATTTCCGCGACCAGCACACCGGTAAAGCCGTCCCCCTCGGGTTGAACATCAAGTTCTCGGCGGGGAGGATGGACCTGAACGGCACCTGCATCGCGGGCGTCGAAGACTTCGAAGGATTCCACATCTGGCGCGGCATCAAAGATGACGGCAGCGATCTGCAGGTGATCGGGGAGATTTCCAAGGAAGAGGCGGCGCTTGGCCGGAAGACGGGGGGGAGTCTCGCCGATTCGCTTTATTTCTATGAAGTGGTTCCTACGTTACGGTCGCACATGGCATGGATATCGAACTTTGGTGCGGTTGATTGCCTGGGAACCCGCATCGACCTTGATCTCGATTCCAACGAGCTGTTCTGGTGGGACTGCGATGGCACCAACGGCTTCACCTACTACTACGCGATAACAACCTTTGATCGCAGCTATTCCGTGAAATCGGGACTGCAGGGGCTGAGCAAACATGATCACTGCCCGGTGGAAGGCGGTGTGCCGTATCCCTGCAAGAACGAAATGGTGCCCGTCCGTCTCGAGGCCTCACCGCAGTCGGATCTCTACAATGTATACGTTGTGCCCAACCCGGTGCGGACCGGGAGCAGCCGGCTGACCACCGACAACTACCACAATTTTCCGGACGGATTGTGTCGTTTCGTCAATGTTCCCGCGCACTGTACCATCAAGATCTATACGGTTGCCGGTGACCTGGTATGGGCCAATGATCACCAGGACGGAACGGGCAACGTGGAATGGGATACGCGCAACTTCGAGGAGCAGGAAGTGGCCTCCGGCGTGTACGTGTATCGCATCGAGAACGGAAGCGATTCGGTCTACGGCCGTATCGTGGTGATTCGCTAGCCGTACCCCCCCCCGGGTGCCCACGCATCGAAACCTCTGGCCGGGGTTCCCTCTCGGGAGCCGCCCCGCCGTGTGTTTATCTATTAATTTACAATTTGGGAGCTGATCATCGGGTTGGCGCCGTGCCTGGCTCCGTGGTAAAATTCCCGTATCCAAGCGACTGTGTATGGCCGCCAGTCGCTCCCTTTTCCAGCGCGGACGACGCGTTGCCAGAGGTGCACTGACGGGAGTCACTTGCCCCGGCCGTGCTCCGTGGCATCCGGAGCGGGCGGGAGCGTGTGTATACCATCTTGATTGGTCGCGCCAGCGGGTCCGCTTTGAAGCGAGTTGCGTGTATCGTTGTTGCGCTTGTCGCCGTGATGTTTGCCGCCTGCTCGACCGACGGCGTCTCCGGCGATGCACACAAGAATCAACCTCCCACCGTCTGGCTGTCCGCCGCGCCCCCCGAGGGTTCCACCACAAGCTACCGCGTTCGCCTGTTCTGGGGTGGGTGGGATCCTGACGGCGATATCAAAGGCTACGAATACCTCGTGACCAACAACAATGGCACCTTCAACCCCGCGGATACGGTGGGGGTGCCCTGGAGTCCCGTGCACGGGAACGATTCCACGTTCTCGTTCAGCGCGGACCAACCGGTAGATTCGGTTCACACGAACAACACCAGGCAGGTGGACGTGTTCACGCGGTCGCACACGTTCTTCATCCGGGCCATCGACGATCAGGGACTGCGCTCGCGAGAACCCGCGCATCGCTCTTTTACCTCGCGAACACTTTCTCCCGAGGTCTTTATCGACACACCGCCGAGGTTTGCGCTCAACTCGGCCGTGGTGCCTCCCATTTCCACATTCCGCTGGCACGCCAGGGACTACGTCGACGACACGATGACGTCACAGGATCCGGACTCGGTGCAGTGGGCGCTTGTCCGCGTGCCCGACGATCAGCGGACGTTTGAGTCGACAATCGCGTACATTCGCTCGCCGCAGGCGGCGAAGGAATGGCTCCCGTTCGTGTGGTACCACGCGCCGCGGGACTCGGGCATATCCTGGACGACGCAGGTAATCGACGAGGGACGCTATGTGTTTGCCATCCGGGCGAAGGACGAGGCCGGGGCGGTGACGCCGGTCCTCGATGAGGCGAGCAACATCCGCCGTATCGAAGTCGGCACCCTGACCTCCGGGCCGCTGATGGTCGTCACCAACGACTATCTTGGCGTGGTGCGTACCACGTCGTGCCAGACGCCGCTCTATATTCTCGACATGCCGGCCAGCCTGCCGCTGGGATTCACCGTCTCGGCGTCCGCCGACTACTACGGTGGTTCGATTGCCGGGTACCGCTATGGCTGGGACGTCTCCAATCTGAATGATCCCGATACGTGGGACATTGATATGACCAAGTTTGTGGGCTCGACGGCCACGATTCCTCAGCGCACGTTCTTTTTTGGGACTCACACGCTCACCCTGCAGGTGGTTGACAACGCGAACTATTGCTCGCTCGTGCAAATCAAGGTGAACGTGATTCCGTTTACGCTGGAGCGCAGTCTGCTGATCGTGGACGACGATACCGCGGACGATGCCGTGACCGACGGCGGGCTCACAGGAAGTGGCGCCCACCCGACGGACGCCCAGCAGGACGCCTTCTGGGAGCGCATGGCGTCGGAGGTGTCCGACTTCGATCCGGGCATCGACATGATAGACACCAAGCGCGGCTTCATTCCGTTGGCGACGCTGGCCAAGTACAAGTCGATCATCTGGGATACCTACATGGATACCGCAACGAGGAAGAACTTCCCGCTCCTCTATGCGTACATTGCCAACCGCAAGCGCAATCCAGCCCCGGACGAGGCCCTTAAGTCCGGCAAGGTGATACCCGACGCCCTCGCGCTTACGATGGCGGCGGGCGGTCACATGATGATCTGCGGCCACCAACCCATCCAGGCGGTGGTGAATCGAGACCTGGCGGGCCGCGTGAGATACCCGTTGATCTTCCTGTACGAACTGGAGGGCAATCAGACGGACATACCCGGATCAAAGACGCACCCGGCGATCGGCGACTTCTCCTTCGCATACCGGGAGCTGTGTCTGGACACCATGGACTACGCCATCACCAGCGCGGGCCTGATCCGGAAGGGAACGCTGTACTGCCGCACGGACATTCGTCCGCACGGGGATTCGTCCACCTCGGCCCGGGAGGATGGGATGCGCTCGGCGATGGCACTGGATCCGAATTTCCCGTCGGTGCCCCTGCGTGCCGAAGTGACCGCGCCCGGTAAGTGGTACGACCCGACGCAGCGCGGATACGAAGTGGAAGTGTACAATCCGGCGTACTTCCGCAACGGGGGGTACTGTCAGTACGTCCCGGCGACGCCGCGGTCGTGCTTCCAGCCGATCTACGGGGTGGATTGTTTCGACACGCTTGAGTTGACGTACGGTCAGCCGGTGGCGTTCTGGACCAGTGCCTATGCGGACCGGGTGGCGAATGTCCCCGGGGCGGTGGGTGCGCGCAGCGTGGTGTTCGGGTTCCCGCCCATCATGCTCGATCCCGTCCAGTTCAAGCCGGCGATGGACTACATTCTGTTCACCGAATGGAAGCTGCCCAGGTCCGACAATTTGACGGCCGGGGTGCACTGAGAGCCTCCCGCCGGGGGGCGGTCACCCGGTAGAGGCCCTGGCCGGTCCGTGGGGCCGCCCTTCGCGGTGGCCCCGCCGTGTTTTCGGGCCCGAATTGACGAGCCCTCCCTCCTTTGTTAAAGTCGGGCAGGTCATCGACTTCTCGCCGCACGTGTTCCCGCCGGGAACGGGCTCCGCTCTGCACGAAAGGATCGCAAATCACATGAAACAGTCGACCGCAACTTCGGTCCAAATGCTGAATTACATCAATGGCCGCTGGGTGCCGTCGCACACCGGCCGCACCGAAGAGGACCGCAATCCCGCCGATCACGACGAAGTGGTATGCACATTTCCCGCGTCGTCGGCCCAGGACGTGGATGACGCCGTCGCGGCCGCGAAGAAAGCATACCGGTCGTGGAGGCTGGTGCCGGCGCCGCGCCGCGCGGAATACCTGTACCGGATTGGTGCCATCCTCACCGCCAACAAAGAGGCGTACGCGCGGGACATGACCCGCGAGATGGGCAAAGTGCTGGCGGAGACCCGCGGCGACGTCCAGGAGGGGATCGATACCGCCTATCTGGCGGGTGGCGAGGGCCGCCGTCTGTTCGGCGATGCCGTTCCCTGCGAGCTTCCCAACAAGGCGGGCTGGTCGGAGCGCCATCCCATCGGCGTGTGCGGTCTGATCACCCCCTGGAACTTCCCCATGGCAATTCCCACGTGGAAGCTGTTTCCCGCGCTGGTCTGCGGCAACACGGTTGTCATCAAGCCCGCCAGCGATACGCCGCTTTCGGTGTACAACCTCATCAAGGCATGCGAGGAAGCCGGACTCCCCGAGGGCGTTGTCAACCTCGTCTCGGGTGACGGCCGCAGCGTGGGCAACCGCATCGTGAATCATCCCGACGTGCGCGTGATATCGTTCACCGGCTCGTCGGAAGTGGGACGCCGTCTGGGAGAGCAGTGCGGCCAGTCGCTCAAGCGCGTGTCGCTGGAGCTGGGAGGAAAGAACGCGCAGATCGTGATGGAAGACGCCGATCTCGAGCTCGCTCTCGAAGGTGTGCTGTGGGGTGCGTTCGGCACCACCGGCCAGCGCTGCACCGCCACCAGCCGCCTGATTCTGCACAAGCCCATCAAGAAGAAGTTCACCGAGATGCTGGTGGAGCGCGTGAAGACACTGAGACTGGGCAACGGCCTGGATGAGAGCGTTCAGGTGGGGCCGTGCGTGAGCAAATCGCAGCGCGAGAGCGTGCACGGCTACGTGGAGATCGGCAAGAACGAGGACCATGCGCGCCTGGTATGCGGCGGCGAGTTCTACGCGAAGGGTGAATGCGAGAAGGGCTGGTTCTACACACCCACGATTTTTGACAACGTCACGCGTTCGATGCGCATCGCGCGCGAGGAGATTTTCGGGCCGGTGCTCTCCGTGCTGGAAGCCAACGATCTCGATGATGCCATCGAGACGCTCAACGACACGGACTACGGCCTGTCGAGCTCCATCTATACCCGCGACGTGAACGCCGCGTTCCGTGCCATCCGTGATATCGAGGCCGGCATCACCTACGTGAACGGTCCGACCATCGGAGCGGAAGTCCAGCTCCCGTTCGGCGGCGTCAAGGACACCGGCAACGGCCACCGCGAAGCGTCGCACACCGTCCTGGACATCTTCACGGAATGGAAGTCCGTGTACGTGGATTACAGCGGCCGCTTGCAACGCGCTCAGATCGATACGAGCGCAAAATAGGAAGGGCAATGAGAACTACATCGGCGACTAAGAAGGCGACTAAGAAATGGGTGTATGCGTTCGGTGCGGGGGGCACCGACGGCGGCTCCGAACTTCGTAACCTGCTGGGAGGGAAGGGCGCCAATGTGGCGGAAATGGCGCGGCTCGGGATTCCCGTGCCGCCGGGTTTCACGCTCACCACGGAAGTGTGCACATACTTCATGCGCCACGACGGCGGCTATCCCGATGGCCTGCGCGACGCGGTATCGGCCAGCCTGTCCCATCTCGAGGAAACCACCGGCAAGCGCTTCGGTGATGCGAAGAATCCGCTGCTGGTGTCGGTGCGTTCAGGCGCACGCGTGTCCATGCCCGGCATGATGGACACCGTCCTCAACCTGGGGCTCAACGATGTCACGGTGAAGGGACTGGCCGCGCGCACCGACAACCCGCGCTTCGCTTTCGACTCTTATCGCCGGTTCATCCAGATGTACGGCGACGTGGTGATGGGGGTGCACACCTCCCGCTTCGAGCACGTGCTCGCACAGGCACGGCGCACGGCGAAGGTGGATGCCGATCAGTTCCTGCCCGCGTCGGCGCTGGAGGCACTGGTGGTGGAGTACCGCGCCCTCGTCAAGGAGGCGACCGGTGAGGAATTTCCCCAGGATCCCCAGGCCCAGCTGTGGGGGGCCATCGCCGCCGTGTTCCACTCGTGGAATTCGCCGCGCGCCATTTCCTATCGCGAGATGAACGAGTACCCCGACGATTGGGGTACCGCCGTCAACGTGCAGACCATGGTGTTCGGCAACATGGGTGACGACTGCGCCACGGGTGTCGCGTTCACGCGCGATCCGTCATCGGGCGAGAAACGCTTCTGCGGCGACTATCTTGTCAACGCGCAGGGCGAAGACGTGGTGGCCGGCATCCGCACTCCCATCAGCGTGAACAACGCGCCCGAGAGCCTGGAAAAGCGCATGCCTGAGCTCTACCGGGAACTGGTCGGCATCGCGGGCCGCCTCGAACAACATTACCGCGACGTGCAGGACATCGAGTTCACCATCGAATCGGGACGCCTGTGGATGCTGCAGACACGCAACGCCAAGCGCACCGGCCGCGCCGCCGTGCGCTGCGCGGTGGAGATGGTGAAGGAGGGACTCATCGATACGCGTACCGCGGTGCAGCGCGTGAACCCGGATCAGATCGACCAGCTGCTGCATCCCACCATCGACGCGGAGCAGGCCCCGGCGCCCATTGCCATCGGCCTGCCGGCGTCGCCGGGCGCCGCGTCGGGCAAGATTGTGTTTCACGTCGAACGCGCGGTGGAACTGGCGAAAGACGGCGTGGCCGTGGTGCTGGTGCGCGCCGAAACCTCACCCGAGGATATCGACGGCATGCGCGTGGCCCGCGCCATTCTCACGAGCACCGGCGGCATGGCGTCACACGCCGCGCTGGTGGCGCGTGGTATGGGCAAGTGCTGTGTGGTCGGGTGCGGCGATGTCGAGGTGGACTACGCGAAGCGCGAGATGCGCGTGCACGGCACGTCCTATCCGGAAGGCACGGAAATCACCGTGGAGGGAAGCACGGGCAACATATATCCCGGCGTGATCCCCACCGTGCAGGCCGAACTCGACGACGACTTCGAGAAATTCATGCACTGGGTGGACGCGGCCCGGCGTCTGCGTGTGCGGGCCAACGCCGACACCCCGGAGGATGCGCGTACGGCGCGGAAGTTCGGCGCCGAGGGCATCGGACTGTGCCGCACGGAACACATGTTCTTCCGCGAGGACCGTATCGACTGGGTGCGGCGCATGATCCTGGCGGACACCCGCGAGGCGCGCCTGGCGGCGCTGGAGAAGATTCTTCCCATGCAGCGCGAAGACTTCGTGGGCGTGTTCCGCGCCATGGCGGGATTCCCGGTGAACATCCGCCTGCTGGATCCGCCGCTGCACGAGTTCGTCCCCAACGAGCCTGCCGAAATCGACGCCCTGGCGAAGCGTATTCAGGTGGATAAGAACGCGCTGGCGGCCAAGGTTCGATTGTTGCACGAGTTCAACCCCATGCTCGGACACCGCGGATGCCGCCTGGGTATCACCTTCCCCGAGATCTACGAGGTGCAGGTGCGCGCCATCATGGAAGCCGCAGTGCTGGTGTCGAAGGAAGGCCACACCGTAACCCCCGAGATCATGGTGCCGTTGGTGGGACTGAAGGCGGAACTGGCGCTGCTGCGCGAGATGATCGTGCGCGTCGCGGAAGGCGTGCTGACGGAATCGAAACACCGCGTGGCGTACACGGTGGGAACGATGATCGAGGTTCCACGCGCCGCACTGACGGCCGCGGAGATTGCCGAGGTGTCCGATTTCTTCAGCTTCGGGACCAACGACCTCACGCAGATGGCGTTCGGTTTCAGCCGGGACGATGCGCCCAAGTTCCTGCGCGCATATCTGGACACCCACATCCTGCAGCACGACCCGTTCGAGACCATCGACCAGGCGGGAGTGGGGCAGCTGGTGCGCATGGCCACCGAAGAGGGGCGGCGCGTGCGCCACGGACTCAAGGTGGGCGTGTGCGGCGAGCACGGCGGAGATCCCGAGTCGGTGCATTTCTTCCACGACGTGGGGCTGGACTACGTGAGCTGTTCGCCGTTCCGCGTGCCGATCGCGCGGGTGGCGGCGGCCCAGGCGGCGTCCTAGGCGGGTGCAGCCCCGCGCCGGCAGGTAGTTGATGGCGGCGCCACACCCGGCGGTCGATCTTCTGGCGTGGTGCGCGGCGGGAGCCGCGGTCACCATGGCCCTGGTGGTGTGGGTCACACAGGCACGCCGCGCCGCAGGCGGAGCGGCGCGCCTGGGGGCCGCGAACCGCATTACCGTCGTGCGTTTCCTGCTCATTGCCCCCACCGCCTGGCTGCTTTTCCATGACCGCTTCCATGCTGCCGCGGTGTGCTACGGCCTGCTCCTCGCGTCCGATGTCGCGGACGGCGTGGTCGCGCGCCGTCTGCGCGACGCCAGCGCCGTGGGCGTGTTCCTCGATCCGCTGGCGGACGTTCTTTCCACCCTGGCCGTCTTTACCGCCTTCGTGACCCACAGCCTCATCCCGGTGTGGTTGTATGCGCTGCTCGTCGCGCGCTACGCCATGCTGGCCTTCGGTTCACTGATTTTGACCCGGATATCCGGCCCGATCGAGTATCACGCCACCGTACCCGGCAAAATTGTCGGAGTGGTGCAGGCGGGGGGTGCGCTGTGGATCATGCTCTGGGCGGGGCGCGGTGACGGCGCGGTGCCCGGAGACGGCCCGCTATTTGCTTTCCTGGCGTTTGGATTTCTGTCTATAGTGGTTTCCCAGACCGTCATCGGGTACCGGCACGTTCGACGCGCCTCGCGGCGCGTGTGAGGTTGAACGTTGGATCTCCGCGGTAATCTCGCCGTATTTGGCCCTATTTCCGTCCTGCAGCTCATCAGTCTTCAGAGCAGCACGGGCGAACTCACGCTCGAGAGCGGCATCAATACCGCGCGCGTGTACTTCGACGAAGGTAACGTGACCTTCGCCGAAATTGCCAACCGCCGCATGCGCCTGGGCGAGTATCTGGTGCAGGAAGGGTTGCTGGCGCGCGGACACCTCAACCGGGCGCTCGAGATCAAGGACGACGGCCGGCGTCTGGGCTCGATACTGGTGGAGATCGGCGCCATCGACGCGGTGTCGCTGCGGCGCGCCATCGAAGAACAGATCAAGGAAGTCATGTACGAACTGGTTCGCTGGAAGACGGGACGCTTCAAGTTCACCAACCAGCGCCGTCCCAAAAAGCAGGATATCCTGATCGATATTCCTCTCGACCACCTCATCCTGGAAGGTCTCAAGCGCCTTGACGAGGAGGGGGTCGCCCGGTGATGAGGCGGTTCGCCACCGGCCTCGTCATCGTCGCCCTTCTTCTGCCGCCCGCGGCACACGCCACCACGGCCGCATCGCTTTCCGGCCGGATTCACATCGACGGAGACCTCTCCGAATACGCACCCGACGAATGGGTGCTGGACGCGACCTCGCCTTTTCCCGAACCCGACAACGATTCCGCGTGGGGGCATGACAACGACATCGTGCGCATGGCGGTGACGTGGGACGCGTCGTTCCTGTACGTGGCGATCGAGGCGCGCAGTTTCGACACGTTCCTGGCGGCATTCATCTCGAACCGCGCCGGCGGGCTGACCACGCTCGAGGACACCGGCGCGTTCCGGCGCGCCATGGAGTTGCCGGGCAGCCCCATCAATTTGATGGCGCTGGCGTCGCCGGACCGCATTCCCGAGGTGGCGCGCGCCGACGATTCCCATCCGTTCTCGCTGGTCAACCGTGCTGACGTGCCGGCCGCCATCTCCGGGTCGCGCAGCGGTCCGGTGGGTTTCGAAATGGCCGTTCCCTGGTCGATGCTATCGCTCTCCAGTCCGCTGCGCATCGTGGGGGCCGTGACCGGCGACGTGGGTACGGGCGCGGGGGACTCGGCCCCGGATGCGTCCTCCGCCCAGCGGACGGATCGTTTCGTGCGCGCGGTGCTCGACCGTTGCTTCGAGATCAGCGCGGATGCCAATCACGACGGCATTCCCGACGCGGGGGTCGCGCCCCGCACTGCGGGGCGCGTGCAACCGTCCACGACGACGAGCGCCCGCGACGGAGCAGACGCCCGGTTCGTGGTCGGCAAGCGTGCCTTTGCGCCCGATCGTGGGGAATCTCCGGCCGTCGATTTCGAGGTCAACGGCGCCGGCGTCTACGTCAATTTCTTCGTGTATTCACTCGACGGCCAGCGGGTGAAATGGCTGAACCGGAATGATCCCGACCTGCAGATAGCAGGCGGCTCCGTCCCCGTGGCGTGGGACGGCACGAATGAGAGCGGTGCCATTGTGCGCGGTGGCACGTACATTGTCGTTGCCGACTGGGGATACAACCGCGGCGAGCACGCGGGCCGCACCAGGACGGCCGTGGTGGTGGCCCGTTGAATCGCGGTGCGCGCGGCGCAAGTTTGAGGGTCGCGCTGATTGCGTGGCTCGCGGTTGCGCACGCGCAACCTGCACACGCATACCTCGAGAGCATTGTTCTTTCCGCGCGCACGGCCTCCCTGGGCGGCGCGTTCGTCGCCATCGGCGATGACCCGTCGGCGGTCGTGGACAACTCCGCCGGTCTCTCCGGTATTGCCTCCCCGTCCTTTCTTTCCACCTACGACCGCCCGTACGGCGTCGATGCGATCAACGAGGGGTTTCTCGCGGCCGTGCTTCCGTTCTCCAAAGTTGCGATGGGAGCCTCGTGGTTCCATCGCGGCGTGAGCGACGCGCTCTCCGAGGACATGGTGACGCTGGCGTTCGCCCGCGATCTCAAGCGGACGTCCGAGGACGCGTCGCTTTCCGTGGGAGCCAGTGTGGATCTGGCGCACGTGTCCACGCAGGCGGAACAGAGCGACGCCGGCACCGCGGTGACCTGCTCGGCGTCGGTCCTGTTGCGGCCGTTTGCATTCATCGGCCTCGGGTACTCGATACGCAACATCACGCAGCCGTCGTTTGATCTCATCCAGGGCGGCGGAGAGACCTCGCTCACGCGCGCCCAGGCGGTGGGGCTGTCGTACTACTGGCAGCAACGCTTGCTGGCGACGATCGAGTCCCAACAGGATGCGAACGGCGTCTGGAAATCGCGGGGGGGCGTGGAGGTGCGCATCGAGAATCACGTGATGCTGCGCGGCGGCCTCGACGGCACGCACACGGCGGTCGGCGTGGGAGTGCTGGCGGGGGGATTCGCAGTCGATCTGGCCATGACCTCGCATGACACCCTGGGTGCGACCTATCTCTTCACGTTGCGCTACGCGCGGCCCAGACCGGCGGCGGGTTACTGATGCGAACACGCGTCGCACGTGTCCTGTCATGCATGGCAATGCTGGGCGTGCTCCCGGCGTCGAACGCGCACGCGCTCGGGGTGCGATCTCCGGTGCCGGTGGTGGTGCGCGCACGCATCGACGTCCACGTGCTGGCCACGGAGACCGCCGGGGCGTGGACGGTTACATCGCGCTCTCCGGCCGATGCGTCCCGGTTCATGGCCGACCTTACGGCGGGGAATTCCGCCACCGGGATTGCCTACTTCAAGGCCGCATCGATGTGGAGCGAGGCCGACGACGCGCTGGGTCGCGTACGCTTCCGCGCCGAGCAGGGCGACTACCTGAAGGAGTTTGCGGGTTCGGATTCAACCCGCGCCGCGCTGCGCCTGTTTGGAGATGAACGCCGCTTCTTTACGGGCGACATGGGCGTGGCACTCGTCGATGACGATCAGGTGGATGACTTCGAGCATCGCTTCGGAGTGCGGGCGGACGGCGCCACCGGCGCCTGGCGCGCGACCTACTGGGCGGCCGCGCTGGAGGCGGACGACGCGCGTCGTATCAATCAGTACGCTACGGTTCGCTTTGCGCCCACTGTCGCCTGTGCGGGCGTCAGCTATCTGCACGACAACCCGGACGCCGGCAACAACCATGCGGTCGTGAAAGGTGAAGCGGCCGGCTACTACCGTCCGGCCACGGTGGTGCTTTCGTTTGAAGCCAGCGCCACCGGAAGCGGAATGGCCTTTCCGTCCGCGCCGTGGGGCAACTTCGATGCCGGCCATTACTCCACGACCGCGCCTTCGAATTCGGCCACGTTCGCGGAAGTGCGCACGCGCCGCACGCGCGTGGGCCAGGACAACCTCTTCGACGCCGCGTATCAGTACACCAGCGTCGGGACCGACTATACCAACGACCTTGGCACGCTGGTGCCGGGCTCGGAAATCAACCGGGCCTGGATCGACTGGGCCCACCGGCGTTATGCGCTGGACGCGCGTCTGGCGGCGCAGAGCGAGGTCCGTCGCGAATTTGAGAACAGCACCCGCCGCACGCTGGAACTGACCGCGCGCGCCCGGCTCGTCAACAACGCCGAATGTCTGCTGCGGGCGGGATTGCGGCACGACGAGACCTCCGGCAACACGACCAACAGTGGCTTTGTGCACGGCGCCTACACGCGCGAACTGCGCGAGTTCATGGGCGGGCTGCACATGCTGGTGGATGATATCGGTGCGGACGCCCGCGCGGCCGCCGGAGCCGAGTTGCGGTTGAATTTCAGCGCCACGTCCGCGGTAACCGGGCGCTGGATCGTCACCGACCGCCCGGGCGGAAGTGACGCGCTGTGGGTCCGGCTCGAGTTTCGTCCCACGCGCCGGACCTGGGTGACGTTCGGCTACGGGCGCGAGAACCGTGGCGACGACGCCTACTTCATCGAGGACCGCGACGTCATGCCGGCAAGCGGCACGGGCGATGTGATCACCATGACTGTGCGGGGTGATCTGTGATGCGCGCGCGACTGCTCATGTTGCTGGGCACGCTGTGTGTCCTTGTCGCTCCGGTGCGCGCGGCCGTGCACGTGGATTCCGACGAAGTGATCTTCACTCTGAAATCGACGGCCGCGCACGAGGTGTACCTGGTCGGCGATTTCAACCAGTGGAATCCGACGGTGGAGCCCATGAACCGCGTGGACGATCATTTTGAAGTCGGCCTGTTTCTGGTGGCGGGTGAATACCGGTATCAGTTCGTCGTGGACGGGAAATGGATGGCCGATCCCGACAATCCGGCGCCGCGGGGTGTCGCGCCGCCGCCGGGCGCGCGCGGCGTTGCATCGGCGCTGG
>OBLQ010000202.1_pt1 | contig 22026 bp, 18 predicted proteins | sample 1519881 | NCBI WGS metagenome assembly OBLQ01 (sample SAMN01911456, study PRJEB22533) | soil metagenome | biome: Soil | place: Malaysia | collected 2012-04-30 | depth DG_metagenome m | reverse complement strand
CGAGATCAGACTGATACGCCTGTAATTCCTTCGTTCAACCACCTGTGAACGCCAGGACGTAAAAGGCCAGCACCACATTTTCCTTGCCCTGGAACTGGCTCAGGCTGTAGGACTTACCGTTCTGGTCCGGCAGCGTAAAATCCGGCGCTTTGTCCCCAACTTTCAGTGCTGCAGGCTCCGGAGCGCTCCCCGTTGCCTTGGCTTCCGTCGTGGCTGTGGCCAACGTTCCCGCCGACGAGCATTGGCTCAGGATGGGAACCACCAGCGCAAGAACTGTCAGAGCCACTGCAGCTTTGAAATCCCGTCTCATTGCTTACCTCCCCAGGCCCCAAATTTGGTGAAGATGAGAGGGAGTTTATCACGAATTTGGTTTGGATGGATGGTGCGCCTAACGCAATCCCGGGAGCAATGCAGAAAATCGAGCCTGAACTTGCCATTCTTCAATGCCAACGGGCTGTGGTTAAGGTTGGAGAGTCACAACCTAAAACCATCTAATTGACGAGGAGGCAGGGGAGATGGAAGTATTTATTGACGGTAATAATTCGATGCGATATTATTCCATAAATTATTGAAAATAAGGCTTAATAAAATACTTGACAATGTACTACTAAGGTTTTATGATTCTAAATGACTAATACATTTTAACGCGTCTCAGGAGGTGATTAGCAATGTCGATTATTCGATGGGAGCCATTTCGGGATCTGGTTTCAACCCAGGACCACTTCAACCAGCTTTTCAACGACACGTTCGCCCGCGCTTTTGGCGATCAGCAGGAAGCCTCGCCCGGCGCCTGGATTCCGCCGGTGGATATTTACGAAACCGGTGACAGCCTTGTGTTGAAGGCAGAGTTGCCAGGAATCAATACGGACGACGTGGAAATTCGGGTCGAGGACAGCACGCTCTACCTGAAGGGGGAGCGGAAGTTTGAAAAGGAGGCTAAAGAAGAGAACCTCCACCGGGTTGAGCGGTCGTACGGGACATTCACTCGAAGCTTTGCGCTTCCCAACACGATCGATGCGGACAAGGTCAAAGCGGAATACGAGAACGGCATTCTCACGCTGACTTTGCCCAAGCGCGAGGAAGCAAAACCCCGAACTATCAAGATTGATGTTTCAAAGGCCTGAGACCCGTGGGTTGGGCCCGGCGGGACTTTCCGTCGGCCCACAACGGTTCAAGCCAATCAAGAAGCCTTAACGGTAAAGTGAAGGAGGTATAAAGACGATGCCAATTCTACGATGGGAACCATTTCGTGATCTGGTAACAACCCAGGACCGCCTGAACCGGCTCTTCAATGAGACGATGGGGCGGTTTGTTGGAAGTGAAGGCGTGCGTTCGGGCGCGTGGCTGCCTGCGGTTGATATCTACGAGAACGAGCAGAACATTGTTCTGAAAGCCGAACTGCCCGGCGTCGACCCGAAAGACGTTGAAGCCACCGTGCACGAAGGGACGCTCTATCTGAAAGGCGAGCGGAAGTACGAAAAGGAAGTGAAAGAAGAGAGCTACCATCACGTGGAGCGCGCCTATGGCAGCTTTGCGCGGAGCTTCGAGCTGCCCGCCTCTGTCGATGCGGACAAGGTGCAGGCAGAGTTCAAGGACGGTGTCCTCACGCTGACCATGCCCAAGAAGGAAGAGGCGAAGGCGAAGAAGATCAAAATCAGCGCCGCAAAATAGCGGCGGTGTGGCGCAAGCCCCCGCGGCACTCTGCCGGCTAGCCGAAAGGCGCTGGCAAGATTTTCTCCGGGTTGGTGGGCGGATGCCGGCCAACCCGGGTTTTCTTTTTCCTTGCGGCCTGCCGTGATAGGTTGCCGGGTGATAATGCAGTAAGCGACGACGGCGAGGCTGGTGCGCCCGGTCTTGAAGCAAATCTCTGTTCTAAGAAGGAAGCAACATGGCGACTCGTTTTGACAAATTCACCATCAAGGCCCAGGAAGCGTTGCAGGCTACGCAGGAAGTTGCGGGGCGCTCTGGCAACCAGCAACTTGAGCCCGTCCATTTGCTGCTGGCGCTGCTTGAGCAGTCGGATGGAATTGTGCCGGCCATTCTCGAGCGGTTGGGCGTGACTCCCTTTGCCGTGAGCCAGGAAACTGAAAAGGCCGTCGAGCGCCTTCCCAAAGTGGGCGGCACGGCGGACCATTATCTTTCTCCCGCCCTCAAGGAAGTGCTGGACCAGTCGGCCAAAGAGACCGAGCAGTTCAAGGACGAGTTTGTCTCCACCGAGCACCTGCTGCTGGCGCTGGCCAGAAAGAAGAGCGACGCCGCGGGCGCGATCCTGAACCGCCTGGGCGTGACGCATGACGCCATCCTGAAGGCGCTGGTGGCCATTCGCGGCTCGCAGCGCGTCACCGACCAGAATCCTGAAGCGAAATACCAGGCGCTCGAGCGCTACGCTCGCGACCTGACGGAACTTGCCCGGCGCGGCAAGCTCGATCCGGTGATCGGCCGCGATGATGAAATCCGTCGCGTCATCCAGGTACTTTCGCGTCGCACCAAGAACAACCCGGTGCTGATCGGCGAGCCAGGTGTGGGCAAGACGGCCATTGTGGAAGGTATTGCGCAGCGCATTGTGGCGGGCGACGTGCCGGAATCGCTGAAGTCGAAGCGCATTGTGGCGCTTGACCTGGGTTCGATGGTCGCCGGTTCAAAATATCGCGGCGAGTTTGAAGATCGCCTGAAAGCGGTGTTGAAGGAGATCGAAGAATCGAGCGGACAGGTGGTCCTGTTCATTGACGAGCTGCACACTCTGGTGGGCGCGGGCGCGGCCGAGGGAGCAATTGACGCTTCCAATATGCTGAAGCCGGCGCTGGCACGCGGCGAGTTGCGCTGCATCGGCGCCACCACGCTGAACGAATACAAGAAGCACATTGAAAAAGACGCGGCGCTCGAGCGACGTTTCCAGCCGGTGCTGGTGGGCCAGCCGAGCGTGGAAGACACCATCGCCATCCTGCGCGGCTTGAAAGAGCGGTATGAAGTGCATCACGGCGTGCGCATCAAGGATTCGGCCATTGTCTCCGCCGCGGTACTTTCCAACCGTTACATCACTGACCGCTTTCTGCCCGACAAGGCCATCGACCTGATTGACGAGGCGGCTTCCAGCCTGCGCATTGAGATTGATTCAATGCCATCGGAGATCGACCAGATTGAGCGCCGCATCACGCAACTGGAAATCGAAAAGCAAGCGTTGAAGAAAGAAGACGATGCTGCCTCGCGTGAGCGGCTGCAGAAGCTGGAAGGCGAACTGGCGCATCTGCGCGAGCAGTCGGACGCGCTCAAGCTGCGCTGGAAGGCCGAAAAGGAAATCATTACGCGTATCCGCCAGTTGAAGTCGGACATCGAGCAGGCCAAGGTGGAAGAGCAGCGTGCCACGCGCGAGGGCGACCTGGCCAAGGCGTCGGAAATCCGCTACGGGCAACTTGTGGCGCTCGAAAAGCAGCTTGCTGCCGCCAATGCCGAGCTTGAAGGCAAGGAAAAGGGGGGCCGCATGCTGAAGGAAGAGGTTGACGAGGAGGACGTGGCCCGCGTAGTTTCCAAGTGGACGGGCATTCCCGTCTCAAAAATGCTGGAAGGCGAAGTGGCCAAGCTGGTGAGCATGGAAGATCGCCTGCGTGTGCGCGTGGTGGGCCAGGAAGAAGCGTTGAAGCTGGTGGCCAACGCCGTGCGGCGCAGCCGGGCGGGCCTCTCCGACCCCAACCGGCCGATCGGCAGCTTCATTTTTCTCGGCCCCACGGGCGTGGGCAAAACGGAGCTGGCACGGGCGCTTGCGGAGTTCCTGTTTGACGACGAGAAGGCCATGCTCCGCATCGACATGTCGGAGTACATGGAGAAGCACGCCGTGGCGCGGCTGATCGGCGCGCCTCCAGGGTACGTGGGTTACGAGGAGGGCGGCCAGCTCACCGAACAGGTGCGGCGGCGTCCTTATTCTGTGCTGCTGTTCGACGAAATAGAAAAGGCGCACGCCGACGTCTTCAACATCTTTTTGCAGATTCTCGATGAGGGCAGGCTGACCGACGGCAAGGGCCGCACTGTGGACTTCAAGAACGCGGTCATCATCATGACCAGCAACATCGGCAGCCATATGATCCACGAAGCGATGAACTCAACTCGCAGCGGCGAGCCCGGCAAGCTCTCGGAGGAGTTGAAGAAGCGCATCCGCGCTTCGCTGCTGGAAAACTTCCGGCCGGAATTCCTGAACCGCGTGGATGAGGTCGTCATCTTCAACCCGCTCGGAAAGGAACAGATCACGAAGATCATCGACCTGCAGGTCAATCACCTGCGCGGGCTGCTGGCCGACAAGAAGATCACTATCGAGCTGACGGCTGCGGCACGCGAGCTGCTCTTCGAGCGCGGCTACGATCCGCAATTCGGAGCGCGGCCGCTCAAGCGCGCCATCCAGCGCCTCATTCAGGACCCGCTGGCGCTCAAAATCCTGGAAGGCGAGGTTACGCCCGGCGAAACCGTCGAGGTGGATGCCGACGTGAAAAAAGGCGAGATGACCTTTGCGCCCGCCAAAGCCAAGGCCGCGCGGGGATAAAAGGCACTGGGAATCCTGCTATCCGTTGACTGCGACGGTCTGCCCATGGCAAGTGGCAGCTTCAGTTATTAGTGGACTTATCCGGAAACCATCGTCCATGAGCGGTAACGTCATGGGCGAAGCCTGCCGCCATCAAAAGATCGCGCCAGTCGTGTTTTGCCATTTGGATGGCTCGTTTCAGCTTGCCGATGTCCCCACCGCTTAGCCTGAGGGCCGCGAAGCGTATGCGTTCGAGCTTGAACTCATCGAGATTGGCGCAGAACGGAAGATTGTTTCCGCACTCATTGATCAGGAGAGCACAAGCCTCCGCCCTGGTCTTTTCAGCAAAGAGAGCGGCGACACGCTTTTCTGTTTCGGGGCTTAATGCCAGGGCCATCGCAACATTCTAAGTCGCCGCCCAGGAGCCTGCAACCGGCACGTGGCGAAGGCACTCGCCCTGCAATTGCTGCATCCCCGCGAAATGAGAGATCCTGCCAACCGCGTCACGCAGTTTGGGTGGCCAGTTGAGCTTGCACCCGTGCATACGTCACGATGGTATTCCTGAGGTCGAGAAGCTGGGCGTGACTCATATCCCGCTTAGGGAGGAAGACGAAGCTTTCGTTTGGTGCTTCAAAAACAATAACTCCTTCGGCCTCGTAGATATCCGAGCATTCACCCCAGGAATGGTAAACGTCATAACTCTGGCTATGCAGGTTGACTCCGTGCTTGTCAACTTTGGCAGTGACTTCATCACGCCACAGGGGCGTCTGCCTGAAATTCCGATGCCAGCGCCATCGAGTTCGTAGAGCGCTGACCCCAAAGAGGAGCAAAGCCAGGGCGATGCCCACCAGGCCTTTAAGCCCCACTTGAGGTGCGAACAATATAATTGCGACCGAAAGTGCTGCGACGGCGACCGGGAACCAATAGCCTCGCAGATGGGCCCAGGGGTGGCGGCGCAACCATACCCTTTGAGCGGAAACGTAGTCGACTTCATTCCAGTGGAATTGAGCTATCATCCTTACCCCCTTGTTTACCCTCTGGGTAAGGGATTATAGCCGAAGTCAATGGGTGTGGCAAGAGGCGGGCGGAGGGAGCTACCCTACCCAGCCAGGAATTCTGATCGCGCCAATCCCATACGAAATCGGTATGGGCACAGGCCCAAAATCGTCGTTGACATTCTCTTCGGGGTCATGTTATTAACCTTTTCATAACTGCAACACTGTTAATAGGGTGGTAATCCTGCCCTTCCAGAATCTGGTTCTGTGGGGAATCTTCACGGCCGCGGGGTGACGTGCGGCAAGTATGGGCGCTTGTTGTGGCGAGAAGCGGCACAACACCTCCACGTTTCCAGCGCTCATCCAAAGGAGGACTTTGTGATGAATCAGGAGCAAAGGCTTCTTTCGAGGCGTCAGTTTCTGCAAACGGCGGCGGCGTCAAGTGCGATCGGCCTTCCGGGTGGGCCCGCTGCCAAGGGCGCGCAAACATCAGGATACGATCTGCTATTGAAGGGCGGGCACGTTATTGATCCGGCCAACCACATTGACGACGCCATGGATGTTGCCGTCGCCGGTGACAAGATTGCCGCCGTCAAGCCCGGCATTCCGCCCGAAGGGGTCCGCAAGGTGGTTGACGCCAGCGGGCTTTACGTTACGCCCGGCCTGATTGATATTCACGCGCATGTCGGACACGGCGGCGCTCCGCTCGACTGGTTCTCGCCCCAGGCGAGGGCGCACCAGCCGCCGCTGGGGATTGATCCGGACCTCGTCTTCACTTCAGGAGTGACCACCATCGTGGACGCCGGCTCCCACGGTGCTGAAACTTTCCTGCGCGAGAAGGAGGAGGCCATTGACCACTCGCAGGTGCGGGTGCTGGCCTGGCTCAATATTGTTTCAAACGGCATGCAGGGCGGCCTGGAACAGTTCCTCGGCGAAATGGACCCCGAGCGCTGCGCCAAGACCATCGAGCAGTATCCGGACCTCATCGTGGGCATCAAGACGGCCCATTACGGCGGCGGCACCGACCGGACCGGCACCACACGCCCGCTATGGGCCGCAGTCGACCGCGCGCTGAAGGCGGGCGAACTGACGAAGAAGCCCATCATGGTGGATTTCTCCCCGCGCCCGGGGCGCCCTTATGAGGACCTCATCCTAAGAAAGCTCCGGCCGGGAGACATCCATACTCACGTCTTCGCCCAGCAGTTTCCTATAATTGTTCCGCCCACGGTGGGTGGCAAGCTGAATCCTGCCATGGAGGAGGCCCGCAAACGCGGAGTGATTTTCGACATCGGGCACGGCTCGGCGAGCTTCTGGTTCCGCAACGCCGCGCCGGCCATTCAGCAAGGATTCCAGCCGGATTCCATCTCAACCGACATCCATCGCGGCAACCTCCACCAACACGTCATCAGCCTGGTGAACGTGATGTCAAAGTGCCTGGCGATGGGCGAAACGCTTAACCAGGTGATTGCGCAGACCACCGCGAACCCGGCGCGCGAAATCAACCGCACGGAACTGGGCACGCTTTCGCCCGGGTCGGTGGCCGACATTGCTGTTTTTCGGCTGCAGCGCGGCCAGTTCAGCTACGCCGACTGCGGCTATGCGCGCATCCACGGCGACCAGAAGCTGACTGCGGAAATGACCATCCGTGCCGGCGCGATTGTCTACGATCCTTCCGGCCGCAGCATGTTGGATTGGGAAAAGGCGCCGCCGCAGTATTTCAAGCCGCGCGGGGCCCGGGCCGACGCTTTTCCACGCCGTGTGGGAAGGGCGGAGGAATAACCACCCGAGTGGTGGCAAGTGGGTTTTTCCGAGCACAGCCCGGGGGCGGGCAGAGCGGGGCATGGGGCACATTCCCTCTGTTCTGCGGATTGAAGGGCAAAATTCATACCACAGAGAAGATGGAGGTGAAGTATGTTCACAGGGAAAAGGTTACCCGCGTTCATTGTTTTTGTTTCACTGTTATTTGCAGCACCTTGCATCGGGCAACTCTCCAGGACGACCTCGCTGGTAGGGACGGTCAGGGACGCGACCGGCGCTGTCGTTCCCAACGCGAGCGTCGTGGCCGTCCAGACCGAGACTTCAACCACCTATCGCGCAACCACTAATTCCACCGGGGATTACTCCATCCCTTACGTCAATATCGGGACCTACACCATTACGGTGAAGACTTCGGGTTTCAAGACCACTCAGAAGACTGGAATTCTGGTTCAGGTCAACCAGGTTGTTCGGACCGATTTCACCCTTCAGGTGGGCCAGGTTTCCCAGGAGGTGACGGTAAAAGGCGGGGCGCCGGCCATCGCCACCGACGATGCCAGCGTCAGCCAGGTGGTGAACCGGCAGCAGATTGCCGATTTGCCGCTGAACGGCCGCGATGTGCTGGAACTGGCCGTGACAACTCCCGGCGTCTACCAGACGAGCAACTCGCGCAGAGGCATCCCGCCCGGAGAGCGGTTCATTGGGGCCGGCGGCCGGAACATTCAAAACCAGGTGTCCATGGACGGCGTCAGCCTGATGAATAACCTGATCACCCAGATCAATTTTCTCCCTTCCGTGGACGCCATCGAGGAATTCCACGTCCAGACGGGGACCTATTCCGCGCAGTACGGTGGCTACCTTGGCGTGCACATGGACCTGGTAACCAAGAGCGGCACCAACCAGCTTCATGGCTCGGTGTTTGAATTCATCCGCAATGACGCGCTCGATGCGCGCCAGTTTTTTGAGAAGCAGGGCACCCCCAAGACGCCCTTCCGCCAAAACCAGTTCGGCGCGGAAGTGGGAGGCCCGGTGGTGATTCCTCACCTGTATAACGGCCGGAACAAGACGTTCTTCATGGGTTCCTATGAAGGCTTCCGCCAGGTGTCTTCAAATCCGTCGCTTCAGACGGTGATGACCCCTCTGATGCGGAACGGAGATTTCTCTGAAATCTCAACGCCCATCACCAATCCTCTTCTTGCGGGAAACCCGGTGGTCACCACCGTTCCGGTTGCTCCGCAAGCGGCGAAGCTGCTGCAGATCATTCCGGAACCCAATGTTACAGGAGTTTTAACCAACAATTATGTGGCGTCTATTGTCAACAATGAGAATTATGACCAGACGACGGACCGCGTTGACCAGAACATCGGCGATAAGACACGGCTTTTCTTCCGCCTCGCCTATTTCAAAGACACCCCCGCCTATGGCGGCGCCAATCCGTACGACGCGCTTTACGCGCCCAACTCGCAGACCAATTGGGTGGCCGGATACACGCAGACCATCAGTCCTTCAATGGTTAACGCGCTCTACGTTGGACGCAACTCCATGGCCACCGACGCGGTGAACAACTTCTATCAGAACCCGTCCACGCAGTCGTTCATCAAGGACCTTGGCATTCCCGGTTTCCCGTTTGACCCTGAAAACCCTGACGCTCCGGTGATTTCCATCAATGGCTATCTTGGCGTCGGGAATGGCGGCACCAACTGGTTCCAGACAGACGAGACCTGGGAAATAGATGATCAGCTCAACTGGATCCACGGGAAGCAGAACTTCATTTTTGGGGGCGACCTGGCCAAGTTGAAAACGGGGCGCAAGGCCAACAACTCACCCAACGGCCAGTTCAACTTCACCGGGCAGCTCACCGGATTTGCCCCGGCGGATTTTGTCCTGGGTGTCCCCTTCAGCGATACAACGCCCGGCGCGGAAGTTCCCGGCCTCGTGGGCCAGTGGAGGGATGGTTTCTTTGTGACGGACAACGTCAACCTCACTCCCAAGCTGACGCTGAACCTCGGGGTGCGTTACGACGTGTCCACCCCGCCTTCCACGCTGAACGGCAATGCTACCATCCTGAACCCCGCGCAGACTGCGCTAATTCCCTCGAACCCGCCGCAACCGGGGTTCCAGTTCTACACTCCCCAGCGGAACAACTTCGGCCCGCGTGTCGGTTTTGCCTATCGCGTGACGAACACCTGGGTGGTGAGGGGCGGCTTCGGGATCTACTACAACCCCAACCAGATGAACAGCTACACGTTCCTCAACATCAATCCTCCTTTTGCGCCTGTTGTTCTCTATCAGCAGACGGATGTCACCAATCCCGACATCACGTTTGACAATCCCACTCCGGGTTCATCGCTTACCACCAATACCAATCCGGTCAACGTCATCACCATTGGCCCGTTCGTGCCCACAGCGCGCATGCAGCAGTGGAGTTTTGACGTAGAGCGCTCACTCTGGCAAAGCGCCGGCCTGGACATTCAATACATGGGCTCCCACACCTATCACCTTGACCGCAGCTTTTACAGCAACACGCCGCCTCCCGGTTCCGGGTCAGTACAGTCGCGGCGGCCCAACCAGCTTTGGGGTGTCATCCGCACCATCAGCAACGACGAATACGCGCACTACCACGCTCTGAATGTCATCTTCAATCAGCGCATGTACCACGGCGCGTCGTTGAGGCTGGCTTACACCTGGTCTCACAATCTGGATATCGGAACAGACTCCAACGGCGGCGGGTATCCCATGGATGCCTACAACATGAATCGCGACTACGCAAGTTCCGACTGGGACGTGCGCAACCGCTTTGTTGCTAGTTACGTCTACCTACTGCCTTTCTTCCAGAGCAACTCCTCGCGTGCTGTTCAAACCTTGCTGGCCAACTGGCAGGTAAATGGCATCACCACGCTGCAGAGCGGTTTCCCGATCAACGTTACCATCGGCCAGGACATCGTCAACACCGGCGTCGGCCACCAGCGCCCGAACCTGATCGGAACGCCATCGGCCGATTGCGGCTCGGGACGCCTGACTGGCTGCATCACTAAATCAGCCTATGCACTTCCTGTGCAGTACAACTACGGCACCGCAGGGCGCAACATGCTTTACGGGCCTGGGCTGATCAACTTTGACGCCTCGCTCTTTAAGGACATTCCTTTCAACGAGCGCTGGAAGTTTCAATTCAGGGCCGAGTTCTTCAACCTCTTCAACACGCCGGCGTTCAGCAATCCGAGTTCGACGTTCGGGACGTCGTCGTTTGGGACCGTGGGATCAACCAAGGGTAATAACCGCCAAATACAGTTCGCTGGAAAAATCATTTTCTAGCCCCACCTTTCGCGCAGTCTGAGGGGCCTCTGTGGATCCCACCGAGGCCCCCATCCTTCTTGCCAGCCACGGGACCGGGCCCCTGCACCTGTCCCTTTGAACCCAATATCTTTCCGCGGGCCGGAGCGGGTGCCTGCCCTAAAATCGCAGCGTTCTTGCCCCCCAAACCAAATGGCTAATCGCCCCCCCTACATATGGATTTTTCTTGTTGGGAAGCCCCAATATCTTGTGTTAAAATCGCGCGGGAGGTTTTCATGAAGGCGACGGGTTGGGTGCAACTGTACGGGCCGCCGCGGGCCGGCATCAGGTTCGACAATCGGATATTCACCGAGCCGGCGCCGTTTGCTCTTGCTATGCCGCCGGTTTCCTCCGGCATTTATGTCATGTTAGTGCCCGACCCTTCATGCAGCCCGCGGGCCTTCCGGGCTATTTATTTTGGAGAGGCCGGCAATTTCCATGACCGGGTCACGGATGGCCACGAGCTCTTTGACGACTGGATCGGGGAGGCAGAAGGCGTTGGCAACCTTTATGTCGCTTTCTGTCCCACTCCCCTCCTGAGGGAAGTACAGCGCCGTTGGGTAGAAAACGATCTCATCGCTCGATACCGCCCCGTCTGCAACCTTAAAGACAACCAGACCGAGCCTTCCTATCAGCCCTTACTCCGGATCGCAAAGTAAACACGCCACACGACCCAGGCCCGCCGGCCTTTCCTTCCTGCAATCTTGAATCTGCAACCTGAAACCTCACGGCGGGGGCCCGCCGTCCCCATTCGTCGATGCGCAACCCGGTCATTCTTTAAGTGTATGAAAAGTCTCAACCTTATAAGATGAGCAGCTTGATTCCATCCTGGGCCAGACTTCCTGGTGCAGGTCGGACGCAACCCACTTTTTCTGTGAGGGCTCATCCTGGAAGGCAATCACAAGCCTGTAGACGTTCGGGAATTTATCGGACTGCAGCAGCAGAATATGGTCAAACCCCGGCTGTGAAGAGATGGCAGGCCGAAAAACTCCCTCGTAAGTGCTTTCCAGCGCCTTCCTTGAATCTGAACGAACTTCCAAATCCACATGCAGCACAAACATAGGCACCTCACACGGCCAAATGGAACACATCAATTGCGGTTTGTCCCATCACCTGAGCCCAAACCTCAGGCTTGAGTTCGAGAGCCTTAAACTTGGCGATTTCAACGGGAATATTGTTGATGAGGTCCGTGCCCATCATCACCCGATTGCCGCCCAGCGTTGATATCATCCATCCGATATCGTCTGCAATGCACCAGGAAGTTTCCAGATACAGGTTGGAGCATTCCGATGCGGCCACCTGCGCCTCAGCAGAAAACACCGCAAAACCCGCATGGGCGAGGACGATCTTGAGCGAAGGGTACTTGCGCGCGGGAGGAATGCACAGCGCCGGCAAAGCAAACGGAACGCCCGGGCCCGTGTGAACCATGACGGGGATCCCGAGTTCCTGCGCGGTCTTGAAAACAAAATCAGCATCCTCGCTCAAGGGATTCACCGAATGCCCGATGGTGTGGATCTTCACTCCGACAAACTTCAATTGTTTGACACAGCGCTCCACTTCCCGATGATAGGCGCCGTGATCCTGGTGAGGAGTCAGGCTCGCCAAGCCATAGAATCGGCCTGGGTGCTTGTGGCAAAGTTCTGCAATCCGGTCATGCGTCCTGGCCGCTTCTGCCGCACCCGGGTAGGGCTGAACTATTGCTGCGTCAATGCCATTCTCGTCCATGCGCCGGACCAGGTCCGATTCCTTGTTGTTAAGCCCAAACACGCAACATTCACCAAGGTGAGCGTGCGCATCGATAACTTTTGCCGCGTCAGGCATGTTCGTCTCCTCCGGTTAGATGGATACCATTATTACTGGATGGTTTTCAATAACTACTCCACGGCAAGCTTCTGGAGTTCCAAGTAACGCGGAGATCAGATGGCGTGGATGGTGGATGGCGCACCGATCCATCGGCACGATCTCTCAATGCAAGAAGCCTCCTTATCGAGGTCTATATCGGCTATCCCGGATTGCGCCAGCACACTATGGCATCTGGAAACTAATTCGACCCGTGTGCCGCATACCTTGGAAACTGCTGAACGTATGCACCACGCCGTCGAAGCGAAGTCTTAAAGGAACTGACTCTTCGCTACCCGCGGCTTGACGGAATGCCATACAATAACGGGGCAACTGAAAACGGAGTTTGGCTGAAAATCGGGCGGAGATGGAGGCGTGTGATGAAGAGGAGGGATTTTCTGGCGTCGTCACTGGCGGCTTCGGCGTCGGCGGGGATGGCCCAAGGCGAGCCTGTGGGCGGCGGGCAGGGAATGGTGTCGGCGGGGGCGCATGGGCGCGAGTTCTACGAGTTGCGCTTTTACCAGCTCCATCGCGGACCGGGCGTGCAGCTGACCAACGACTACCTGCGTGACGCAGCGATTCCGGCGCTAAACCGGGTGGGCATTAAGCCGGTGGGCGTGTTCGAAATGCTGGTGGGGCCCGAAAGCCCGTCGCTTTACGTGCTGATTCCTCACCCGTCGGCTATCTCGGTGCTGACCGCGTGGGAGCGTGTGCGCGATGACAAGGAATACCAGGAGCGTGGCGCAGCCTTCCTGAGTGCTCCGGCTGCGAACCCGGCGTTTGTGCGCGTCGAGAGCGAGTTTATGGTGGCGTTTGAAACGCATCGGCGCATGACGCCGCCGGACCCTGGACCGCGCGTGTTTGAGCTGCGAACCTACGAAAGCGCCACTAAGAAGGCCAATCTGACCAAGATCAAAATGTTTAACAGCGGCGAAATTGATATCTTCAGGAAGGTCGGGTTCCATCCGGTGTTCTTTGGCGAAAAGCTGATTGGCCGGCGCTGGCCCAACCTGACCTACATGCTGGCTTCGGAAAGCGTGGAGGACCGCAACAAACACTGGGCCGCGTTCGGGGCCGACCCGGATTGGAATAAACTGAAATCGATGCCCGGCTACTCTGATGCCGAAATTGTTTCGAACATTACCAACGTGCTCCTGCGACCGGCAGGGTATTCACAGGTGTAAGGGGCAGGGGTTGTGGGCCGCCTTGCAGGCGGAGGGCGCAAATTTGCGACGACTTGTGATAGGCCAATCAATAGAGGCCAGGAAAGGCCTGCCCTGGCCGTAGAAGATATTGCATTCCAGGAAAAAGAGTTATCACGGAATTTCGAGTTCCTATGGAGGTTGTTTATGAAGCGGCGTGACTTTCTCGCATCAACCCTTGCAGCATCGGCGGGGCTGGCATCTGCAGGCTCGGCAGGCGCCGAGGAAAACAAGGCGGCACGCGACTACTACGAGCTCAGGTTCTACCAGCTAACCAACGGCTCCAAGGTGAAGCTGATGCACAGTTACCTCAGCGAAGCAGCAATCCCGGCGCTCAACCGTTTGGGCATCAACCCGGTGGGCGTGTTCAATACGGTGGTGGGGCCCATCAGCCCGTCGATTTACGTTCTGCTGCCGCACCGCTCACTGGAGTCTGTCGCGACGCTCGAAGAACGCCTGCGCGCCGACGCCGATTATGTCAAGAACGGCGCCGAGTTCCTGAACGCTTCGGCGTCGGACCCCGCTTACATCCGCTACGAGAGCTCGCTGATGAAGGCGTTCGACTGCCACCCGCGGATCACCGCTCCACCCAAAGGCAAGCGCATTTTTGAGCTTCGCACCTATGAAAGCTCCAGCAAGAATTACAATCTGAACAAAGTGGAGATGTTCTGCAGCGGTGAGGTGGAAATCTTTATCCGCAGCGGTTTTCACCCCGTTTTCTTCGGAGAAAAGCTGATTGGCGAAAGGATGCCAAACCTCACCTACATGCTGTCGATTGGCAGCATCGAAGAACGCGACAAGGCTTGGCAGGCTTTCAGCGCGGACCCCGAATGGAAAAAGCTGACGGCATCGCCCAAGTATTCCTCCGGGCCGAACGTGGTGAATATCACGAACTATTTCCTTGCCCCGGCGCCCTATTCGCAAGTGTGACGCGCCTCGACCTGTTGCGAAAGTTCCCATAGACGTTTGCCGCCTTTGTGGCAGAATTATAGGTTCAGGGCTTGATGACGCCCTGGCGCCAATGTACCGAAACTCGAATGTGGGGGGAGAAAGGAAATCTTATGAAATTTATACTAGCGGGGTTACTGATGGCTTCAGTTTGCATACCCGCATTTGCGCAGGGCCGCGAAGATCAACGGCTGCATCGGTCGGCGGAAATCCTTCAAGAGATCATGAAGACACCTGAGAAGGGGATTCCTCAGGATCTTTTGGATAAAGCTGTGTGTGTTGCTGTCGTGCCATCTTACAAGAAGGTTGCTTTCGGTTTCGGAGCAAGCGGCGGCAAGGGTTCGCTGGTCTGCAGGCGCAATGGCGACGGCCCCTGGAGCGGTCCCTCCATGTTCACCATGGGCGGGGGAAGCTTCGGTCTTCAGATTGGAGGTTCGGCGACGGACATCGTCCTGATCGTGATGAGCGCCCGAGGTGCCGAGAAACTGATGGGGAACAAGACCCAGCTTGGGGCGGATGCTTCGGTCGCCGGAGGTCCTGTGGGGCGAACGTCTCAGGCAGCTACCGATCTGCAGATGCACGCGGAAATCCTTACCTATTCGCGGGCGCGCGGTTTGTTTGCCGGCATTTCATTGCAGGGCGCTTTCATGAAAACAGACGGCGAGGCAAACGAGCGGCTGTACGGGCGAAAGTTGGAGATGAGAGACATTTGCCTGAAGGGTGCAGGAGGAATTCCTGCCCCAGCCCGGGAGCTTGATGCTGAGTTGACCAAACTCTCACCGCGCGGCGGCCAAAAGCTCACCAAATAGGATCTTCAGGAAGGCCGGTGGAGTGAAACCGGGCCACCGGTCGCATGGGCGAGCATCATCTCACCAAGTCAGCCTCTTCCTCAAAAAAGAAAAGGGCGGGAGCAAAAGTTCCGCCCTCTTGGACCCTGAATTCGGAGAGTTGCTTCTACTTGATATCGCCCGCGTAGATGCCAATAACCGTTTGAAGGAACTTCACTGCCTGTTCCCTGGGACGCTGGAAAGAATTTCGGCCAATGATAGAACCGAAGCCTCCGCCGTCGCGAATGGCGCGGGCCTCATCAAACACGCTCTCGTCGGCAGCCTTTGCGCCTCCGGAAAAGATGACGATCCGGCGTCCGTTGAAAGCGGCCTGGATCACGTGGCGCACCCGATCCGTCAGCGTGCTGATGGGTATCTTGGCGCTCTCGTAAACTTTCCGCGCAGCATCCTGCTCAATGTGGTCGCTGGGCAGCTTCACCTTGATCAGGTGAGCGCCAAGCTGTGCAGCAATATGCGCGGCGTAAGCGACTACATCGATAGCTGTTTCGCCGGCTTTGCTGATCTCTGACCCGCGCGGGTATGACCACACCACAACCGCCAGCCCGTGGCTCTTGGCTTCCTTTGAAAGTTCTCGCAATTCCTCGTACATGATCCGAGAATTGCTCGAACCGGGATAGATGGTGAACCCAATGGCTACGCAGCCCAGGCGCAGAGCGTCTTGAACGCTGCCCGTCAAGGACGAAAGCGGATCCGCCTCGTCATGCAGGGTGTCATGGTTATTGAGCTTCAGGATGAGGGGAATTTCTCCCACGTGTTGTCCGGCGGCTGATTCCAGGAATCCCAGCGGCGCCGCATAGGCATTGCAGCCGGATTCCAGGGCAAGTTCAAAATGGTAATCGGGACCATAGCCGGCGGGGTTTACAGCGAAGCTGCGTGCCGGCCCATGTTCAAAACCCTGGTCGACGGGCAGAATCACCAGTTTGCCCGTTCCGGCCAGGCGGCCACTGTTCAACAGCCTCGCGATGTTGGTTTTCGTTCCAGGGGAATCGCTTTCATACCAGCTCAGGATTTCCCGTACGCGTTCCGTCATTCGGCCGCTTTGATTCTGTCGTCCCACTCTGGGGACAGCTTCTGTTGTTGCCATTCCATGCCTCCAACTCAGTTGAACTTGTAACATTCCAGATTACAGGCCGGGAGATAGTGCTGGCAAGTGGAAACTATGGTGCCTGCACTCGACGCAAAGCACGCCCTGCACGGGCACGCAGAAAAGCTTGAACATACGCAGGACGATAGGGCAGCTATGTAATTCCTGTCGCCTTGCCTCTCAGGAAATCCAGGGCAATCCGCGGCTCCGCGCAGCTCATCCTGTGTTATATTGAGACCGCCTTACAAAGGTTTAATTCTTCATTTGAAGGGGGAAAGGCATGAGCCAGCATTCCGAAGTAAGCCGTCGGGAATTTCTAAAGTCTAGTGCCAGGACGGGCGCAGGTCTGGCAGCCATGGGAGGTCTTGGCCTGGTTGGGGCAACCGGGAAAGTCATGGGAGCGAATGACCGCGTCAGGGTCGCCGTCTGTGGCGTCCGGGACCGCGGATGGGCCCACGTGAGGGGATTCTCGAAACTCCCCAACGTGCAGGTTGCAGCGATCTGCGATGTGGATGAGAACGTAGGGCGCAAGCGGATAGCAGATATGGAAAAAATGGGGCTTGCCAAGCCTGAATTCTATTATGACGTGAGGAAACTTCTGGAAGACAAGTCGATTGATGCGATTTCAATTGCCACTCCGGACCATTGGCATTCGCTGATGGCCATCTGGGGCTGCGAGGCCGGTAAGGACGTTTATTGCGAAAAGCCCTGCTGCCACAACTGGTGGGAGGGCAAACAACTGGTGACAGCGGCGAACCGCTACAATCGCATTGTGCAGCACGGAACGCAGAGCCGTTCGATGCAAGGCGTTATCGATGCGGTCCAGAAACTTCGCGACGGAGTGATTGGCGAGGTCTATCTGGCACGCGGACTCTGCTACAAGTGGCGGCCCACGATCGGTCACACTACGAATGAGGCTGTACCTTCGGGCGTTCATTATGACCTGTGGCTGGGGCCTGCTCCCGAACAGCCGTTCACCAAGAACCACTTCCACTACAACTGGCACTGGTTCTGGAACTACGGAAGCGGCGACCTGGGTAACCAGGGTATCCACCAGCTCGATATTGCGCGCTGGGGACTTGGTGTTAAGTTTCCCAACAGGGTCACCGCTGTGGGCGGAAAGTTTATGTTCAAGGATGACCAGGAAACTCCCAACGTCCTGAACTGCTCTTTCCAGTACGACATGCCGGACGGCAGCCGTAAAATGCTCGAGTTCGAAGTGCGGGGTTGGATTACCAACCACGAAGCAGGCATTGGCGAGGGCCGTGGGTCCCACGGGATTCCGGCAGCCGGACTCCAGGCCCAGGAGCGCAAGCTGGGTCCGTCGTCTTCGCCCCAGAATACCATTGGGGACATCTTCTACGGCTCCAAGGGGTACATGTCAATTGACGGATCGGAAGGTTACAAGACGTGGCTTGGTCCGGGGCATGAGCCCGGCCCGCACGGTTCCGGCGGCGGCGACCATTTCCTGAATTTTGTCGACGCTGTCCGCTCTCGGAACAAGGCATCGCTGAATGCGCCGATTGAAGAGGGCTATGTTTCCGCGACGCTGATCTACCTGGCAAACGCCTCTTACCGGCTGGGCAAGACCATCGAATTTGATCCGGATGCGGTGCAGGTGGTGGACGACGATGAAGCCACCCGCTTGCTGCGCAGCGCGGATCGCGGCTACAGAAAACCGTTCTATATTCCAGAGAACGTGTAAGGATATATCCGATAACTGAATTGCCGCGTCGTCGGAGATGTGGGGACTGAGCGCTGCAGAGGTATTGCTAGGTGCGGCGCCGCCCAGCCTTTCCGGAAGCGCGTTGTGGCTTTTGGTGATTGGTTTTCGAATAGAACGGAGCCTCTCACGGGCCCTACACTGGAGAGGAGGGTGGAGTGGAAATCACACGCCGGGAGTTTCTGATGGCGGCTGGTGCCGTTGGAATTGCATTTCCAGCAGTGGCCAGTGTGGATGGCATCAAGATTGGGGTTTGCGTGCCAACCCGGGATTTGGACCAGGTGGTCAGTTACGGATTCGATTACATTGAGCCTGCGGCAGCTTCTGTCTCAGAGATGAGTGAATCGAGTTTTCAGTCCTTCAAGACCAGTCTGATGGCCTCGCCAATCCGGTGCGAGTGTTACAACAGTTTCATCAGGCGGAAGGACTTGCGCGTGGTGGGCGACGATGTGAACTGGAATGCGCTGAAGGTGTATCTTGACCACACGCTGGCCCGTTGCCGTGAACTTGGCGGGTCAATTGTCGTCTGGGGCAGTGCGGGGTCAAGGAACGTGGAACCCGGTTATTCGCGCGATAAAGCGTGGAGCCAGATCAAAGACTTTCTCGGCCGGGCGGGCGAGATTGCGCGCCGCCACCAGATGACGATTGCCATCGAACCGTTGCGGCATCAGGAGAGCAACATTATTAATACCGGAGCGGAAGCTCTGAGGCTGGTCCACGAGGTCAATGATCCCAACATCAAGATGATCATTGATTATTACCACTTGCGAGTTGAGAACGAAAACCCCGACATTGTGTGGAAAGCGCGAAAAGAGATTGTGCACTTCCACTTCGCCAATCCCAACGGGCGGCTGTGGCCGAAGAGTCCGGCGGAAGATCCGGAATACAGCGAGTTCTTCAAACTGGTAAAAAAGATAGGCTTCCACGGTGGAATCTCGATCGAGGGACGGGGGTCACTGGCTCAGGACGCCACGGCCAGCCTGGCCTTTTTCCGGCGGGAAATTACCGCTGCATAAGCCGTCCGGGCCGGGACCCGGCCCGATTCGTGAGTCTTGACTTCACGCCGCACCGGGCATACGATTTCTTCATCAGGAAAGGGTCCTTCGTTGGGGTGCCGGGAGCATGCGCTCCGGGAGGCAAACATGGGTCTTCTGAAGATTGCGCACGTCCCTCCTGCCAGGGTTGATGGGGAGCAAACCGTCCTTGAGGCGGTTCGGGTGATGGCAGAAGAAGGCGTGGGGGCAGTTGCCGTTCTCGAGAAGGGCGAGAAGCACGAACTCTGTGGCGTTTTCACCGAGCGCGATGTTATGCTCCGCGTCGTACTGCAGAATCTCGATCCGGAACGTACGAAAGTCCGGGACGTGATGACAGCCCCGGTTGCAACTATTCCTGAGGACCTGACCGCCGAAGAAGCTTTCAAACAAATGGTTGACCGGCATATGCGCCACCTTGCCATCGTTGCAAGCGATGGAGAGCTTCTCGGGATGCTTTCCATCCGCAACCTTCTGGAACACATGGTCGAAGACCTGCAGCGGGAACTCCATTCCCTTGATCAGTACATCTCCAACGACGGCCCCGGCGGATGACCGGGCCGAGTTCCAACCGTGCCAGCCTTACACAATTCTATTCACACGGTTTTCAGCCGGAACAACCTGTGGGATTGAACAGATAGTCTCCGTCAGCAGTTGATTGGGTGTGCTGTTCCGATTCATCGCCTGTGAAATCTGCGGCATGGATTCGCAGCCCGCGAAGGGCTACCCGCGCGGGCGCATCAGGGCCGACTCCCTTCAGGGCGAAGGGCGGCATCAGGGACGGAGGGTTCGCCACCTGCTTTGCCGTGCTCTTCCTCATCATTCGCGGCTCCGTAGGCAGCCAGAATGTCGGCAATAGAGACAACTCCTTGCAGGTTATTGAAGTCGGCCCGGTGGATGACGGGCAGAATCGGCCACTCCCCGATCTGGCGCAGGGCAGCATCGAGCGGCTGGTCCGGATGAAGCCAGGGCAGCAGTGGACTGGACAGGGCCCTTGCAAGCGGTGAAGCACCTTTTCCTTCCTTGACCAGGCGGCGCAGGTCTTCCTTTGTCACGCTGGTCCAGTCGCCGTTTCTGTGGCTCACCAGGAAAAAGTCCAGCGCCGTGGCGCTGACGCGTCTTGACGCATCTGCTACGGTGTCCTCAGCGCGCAAGACGATTTCCGCGGGCGGGCGCATGGCGTCCTCAACCAGCAGCGTTGATCGCTCGCGCTGCTCTTCCATTGAAGGCAGGTCGGTGCCGTCCTGGCGGGAAAACAGATCGAACAGAGGCACCGGCTGGTAGCGGAGCGAGATGAGGTAGGCGATGGTGTTCGAAATCATGACAGGTAGAATGATGGAGTAGTTCCCGCTCAACTCCATCACCATAAACACGGAAGTCATGGGAACGCGCATAAATCCGGCAAACAGTACCCCCATTCCCACCAACGCAAAGCCACCAACCGTCCCTCCCAGATGCGGAAAGAAGATGTGCTCAACTCCTCCCACCGCGCCGCCGATCATGGCGCCGATAAACAGTGTGGGTGCAAACATGCCGCCGGGCGCGCCGCTTGAAAATGAAAAGCTCGTGGCCAGGATTTTGAAAACTGCCAGAAGTGCCAGCAGCTTCCAGGTGAACTGGTCATGCAGAGCCTGGTCGATGATGTCGTAGCCCGCTCCCATCACCTGAGGCATCCAGACTCCAAATATCCCAATCAGCAGCCCCGCTGCCGCCGGCTGGATATAATGGGTCCACCTGGGCATGGCTTTTGAGCGCATCCGGAGATAGGAGACCAGCCGGATAAACGCCAGGGATGCGAATCCACCGATCACGCCCAGGGCAGCGTAGGAGAGCAGTTCGCTCGGATGCACCAGGTGGAAAGGCGGGACCCTGAACAGAGGGTCTTCGCCGAGGAAAAGGTGCAGTACCGTTACGCTGGACACGGCGGAAAGAACCACCGCGCCCAGAACTCCTGAGCTCCACTTCCCGATAACTTCCTCGATCACGAAAAGGACAGCGGAAATTGGGGCGTTGAAGGCGGCCGCCAGTCCGGCCGCGGCTCCTACGGGCGCGATTAACCGGACCTTTTCCCGTGAGAGGTGGAGACGTCTTCCCAGCGCCGAAGCGATGCCGGCGCCGATCTGGAGAGAAGGGTCTTCAGGTCCCAGCGATTGCCCGCTCCCGATAGCCAGAGCGCAGGTCACGAACTTGCCTAACACCGTGCTGAAAGGAATATAGCCATCATATATATAGACGGCAGCCTTGGTCTGGTTGACGCCACTGCCTCGAACACGCGGAAAGATAAAAATCACCAGGGCCGCAACGGCCAGCCCTGCTAAAGCCGGAACCAGAATGACGCGGAACGGGCCTGGAGCCAGGCTGGACCCCAGAAGCTTGATTCGGGTCCAGTCAATGGATATCTGGAAGCACACCACAGCGAGTCCGGAGAAAAGTCCGATGATAACCGCCAGAAGAAGAAAGAGCCCTTCTTCGTGCAGGAAGAGCCGCGGCACCCGCAATTTTGTGAACCGGCTGCGGAATTTGTTCCAGTATCGATGAAGGATCTGGATGGCGTGGGATCTGGCAATGTCAGAGTTGGTCGCTGCGGGATCGGTCACCGTTCTGTAGCACCTCGTGTATGAGAAATCATCAGCAATGCCTGGTCCGGTGCCGGAGGAGTTCCGCAGGCCTGTTGAGCCGTTTCCTCCATCTGCATCACCAGGTCCATCACGTTGGTAATAAGGTCCGGGTTGCGGCGCAGGATTCTCCGGCTGACTTTCGGCTG
>OBLQ010000201.1_pt1 | contig 22038 bp, 25 predicted proteins | sample 1519881 | NCBI WGS metagenome assembly OBLQ01 (sample SAMN01911456, study PRJEB22533) | soil metagenome | biome: Soil | place: Malaysia | collected 2012-04-30 | depth DG_metagenome m | reverse complement strand
CCCCACAATGGCCATTATGAGCAGTTGCGGTTCAGCTATGCAGGACTGGGCGGCAACGAGCGCTTCTACGAGGCCTCGGCATCGACGAAGCAGTATCTGTCACTGAATGAGGATTTCGTGCTCAGCCCGTCGCTGCAGGGCGGATATATCCACGGCGTGGGCGGCCGGCAGGTGCCGATCTGGCGGCGCTATTCGCTGGGCGGCATGGGTACCGTGCGCGGATTCGATTATTACGGCATATCGCTGCGGGATCCGGCGACCCAGGATGCCATCGGCGGAGACAAGATGGCCGTGGCATCACTGGACCTGTATTTCCCGATCCCGTATATGCAAACCAGGGGCTTCCGCGGCGATGTGTTCGTGGATGCCGGCAGCACGTGGGGCGCCATCCACACGACGGTCGGGGCCCAGACATTGAATGTTGCAGAGCCGTTCTCCTTCAATAGAGTGCGTGCTTCCGCAGGCTTTGAGCTGCAGTGGGTATCGCCGATCGGCCCCCTTGGGCTGATCTGGGGCTTCCCCATCCGCACCTTGCCGGGAGACCTGACGCGATCGTTTGAGTTTGCGCTTGGCACCCAGTTTTAGTTAGGTTTTGAAATTCGGGGGAATATCTATGCAGATGAAGTTTGTACGCAAAGGCTTGCCGTTTGTTGCGGCGCTGATGTTGATGGCCAGTCCGGCGGCTCATGCCAAGGACATGAAGTTCGGGCACGTGGATTTCAAGGGGGCGGTGGAGAATACCGCGGCCTACCAGAAGGGCATGCAGCGCCTTGAGGCCCTGAAGGCCAAGCGCGAAAAGGAGCTGAGTGCCCTGCAGGATCAGATATCGGCCAAGGAAAAGGCCCTGCTTGGCCAGTCGATGGCCATGTCGCCGGACGTGCTGGAGCAGAAGCAGCAGGAATTGAAGGATCTGCGCAAGGATTTCTCACGCAAGCAGCAGGACGCGCAGGAGGAGCTGCTCAACGAGAAAAACCGCCTGGATCAGAGCCTCGTCGCCGATTTCTACGATGTGGTGCAGCAGTATGGTAAGCAGAACCATTTCGATTACATCTTCATGTCAAAGTCTGCGGTGATCTACGCCAATCCCGACCTCGACATCACCCCCGAGATCACCAAGCTGCTCGACAAAAAGAAATAGGGATGCAATCCGTCCACGCAGTCTCCCTTGAGGAGGTTGCCCGGGTCGTTTCGGGACGACTGGAGAATGCACAGGCGCATGCAGATCGCCCGGTCTCCGGGATCAACACGCTGGATATGGCGGGAGAGGACCAGCTCTCCTTCCTTTCCAACCCCGCCTATAAACGCTTCCTCGCGCATACGCGTGCGGCGGCGGTGGTGCTGGGGGAGGGGGACCAATCCCCCGCCCCCTGTCCGGTGATCCGGGTCAGGGATCCGCATCTGGCCTTCGCGCTGATCCAGCGCCTGTTCCACCCGGATGCCCCGTCGCAGGGCCTGCGCCATCCGTCGGCGGTGATCGATCCGTCCGCACGCATCGCTGCCGATGTCGACATCGGTGCGCAGGCCGTTATTGCCGCCGATGCTGTCATCGGTGCCGGCTCCCGCATCGGTGCCGGATGCGTGATCGGGCAGGCGGCCCGTATCGGCAGCGGCTGCCTGCTGCATCCGCGCGTCACCGTTGCCGACGGCTGCATCATCGGTGACCGCGTGGTGCTGCAGAGCGGGGCGGTGATCGGCGCCGATGGTTTCGGTTTTGCATGGGACGGCAAGCAGCATCTGAAGATTCCGCAGACCGGCCGCGTCGTGATCGGGGATGACGTGGAGGTCGGTGCCAATACCTGCATCGATCGCGGTGCGATCCAGGACACCGTGATCGAGCCGGGCGCCAAGCTCGACAACCTGATCCAGATCGGCCACAACGTGCGCATCGGTGCCTTCACGGTCATCGTCAGCCAGGTCGGCATTTCCGGTTCGACGGTGATCGGCAAGGGATGCCAGATCGGCGGACAGGCCGGTGTGGCCGGGCATGTGCAGATCGGCGACGGTTGCCGCATCGCCGCCCAGTCCGGGGTCATCGGTGACCTGGATGCCGGCGGCACCTATGCCGGCTATCCGGCCATCGCCCATCGGGACTGGCTGAGGATTCAGGCCTTGTCGCTGAAGCTGCCCGCCATATGGGCGATCGTGCGGCGGCTGGGCCGTGCCGGGGACGGGAATCAGAATGGATGACAAGGGTGGGGAGCGAGGGATGTCTGGAATGATGAATATCGACGAGATCATGCGTCATCTGCCGCATCGCTATCCGTTGCTGCTGATCGACCGCGTGCTCGGGTTCGAGAAGGACGTGTCCATCCGGGCCATGAAGAACATTTCGATCAACGAGCCGCAGTTCAACGGCCATTTTCCCGGGCACCCGGTGATGCCGGGCGTGCTGCTGATCGAGGCGATGGCCCAGGCCGGTGGCATCCTGGCCTTCCAGTCGGCGGATCCGGAACGGGAATACCTGGTCTACTTCACCGGCATCGACGAGGTGCGCTTCCGCAAGCCCGTGCGCCCCGGCGACCAGGTGATCTTCGAGCTGACCTGCCTGCGCCGCCGTGGCCATATGTGGAAGTTCAAGGGCGAGGCATTTGTCGACGGCGAGCTGGTGTGCGGCGGCACCCTGATGGCGACCCTGATGCCCAAGGACGAGGCATGAGCGCACCGGATATCCATGCCTCGGCCGTGGTCGATCCGGCCGCGCGCATCGGCGATGGGGTGCGCATCGGCCCGTTCTGCGTCATCGGCCCGAATGTGCGCATCGGCGAGGGCAGCGAGCTGTTGTCACATGTGGTCGTCGAAGGCTACACCACCATCGGCAGCCGCAACCGCGTCTTTCCGTTCGCCAGCATCGGCCATCAGCCCCAGGACCTGAAATACCACGGTGAGGCCTCGGAGGTCATCATCGGCGACGACAACACCATCCGCGAGGGCGTGACCATCAATCCGGGCACCGAGGGCGGTGGCATGCTGACCAAGATCGGCAGCCACAACCTGCTGATGGCCTACAGCCATGTGGCCCACGACTGCCTGCTCGGCAACCAGGTGATCCTCGCCAACGGCGCCACGCTGGCCGGGCATGTCGAGATCGAGGACGGCGTGATCCTGGGCGGCCACGCGGCCGTGCTGCAGTTCGTGCGCATCGGCCGCTTCGCCATGATCGGCGGCACCGCGGGCATCACCAAGGACGTGCCGCCGTTCTGCCTGACCTCCGGCGGATACCGGCCGGGGCTGGCCGGCCTGAACCTGGTCGGCCTGAGGCGCCGGCAGTTCCCGAACGAGCAGATACAGTTGCTGAAATCCATGTACCGCATCCTGTTCCAGTCCACGGGAGCGATGGAGGACAGGCTCGAACAGGCCGGACATATCGCCGGCGAGGATGCCCAGGGCCTGCACCTGCTGCAGTTCGTGCAGACGGCCAAGCGCGGGATATTGCTGCATCGCCGCGAATCGCGCGATTCGCAGTAGGCCGGTTTCCGGGGGTATCCGGGTATGAAAGGCAGTCCGGATCGTCTCGGCCTGGTGGCCGGTTACGGGGAGTTTCCGCTGGAGCTGATCCACGCCTTCAAGGCGGCCGGTCTCTCCGTGCATGCGGTAGCGGTTCACGAGGAGACCTCGCAGCAGATCGAGGATCTGGCGGACTCGGTCTGCTGGCTGCATGTCGGCCAGGTCGGCGGCATGATCCGCGCCTTCAAAGAGGCCGGCGTGACCCAGGTGGTGATGGCCGGCAAGGTGCGCAAGCTGCACCTGTTCCGCAACTTCCGTCCGGACCTGACCGCGATCACGGCCCTGCTGAAGCTGAAGGATCGGCGCGACGACACGATCATGCTGGCCGTCGTCGACCTGCTGGCCAGGGAAGGGATCACCGTCGTTCCCCAGACCCGTTATGCGCAATCGATGCTCGCAGGCAGCGGGCACCTGTTCGGGCCGAAACCGGACAAGGGGATGCTTCAGGATGCCGACTTCGGGTTCACGCAGGCCAAGGGCATCGCAGCCCTGGATATCGGCCAGACCGTGGCGGTGCGGGATCAGGCCGTGCTCGCCGTGGAGGCGATCGAGGGTACGGATGCCGCCATCCGTCGCGGCGGTGAGCTCGGTGGCGACAAGGTGACCATCGTCAAGGTGGCCAAACCGGATCAGGACCAGCGCTTCGATGTGCCGGTCATCGGTCCGGATACCCTGGAGACGATGGCGGCTGCCGGCTGCCATTGCCTGGCCATCGAGGCAGGCCAGACCCTGCTGCTGCAACAGCAGCGCCTGGCCGAACTGGCCCGGCAGCATGGGATCGCCGTGATCGGCATCCATGCCCCCGCGACCGCATCATAGCCGTGCGCGTCTTCATCTCGGTCGGCGAGGCCTCCGGCGACATGCACGCGGCCGCCGTGGTTCGTGCCCTGAAGGAGCGGGTTGCCGGTATCGGCATCCATGGCGTTGCCGGTCCGGCCATGGTGGCGGCCGGTTGCAATCCCCTGTATCCGATGTCCGAGCTCAATGTGATGGGTATCGGCGATGTGGTGCGTGCCTGGCCGCGGATCCGCCGCCTGGAGCAGGATGTGCTCAGCTGGGCTGCGGCCGAGCGGCCGGATGCGGCGGTGCTGGTGGATTTCCCCGGCTTCCACATGCGCCTGGGCACGAAGCTGCGCCGGCTCGGCATCCCCGTGATCCAGTACATCGCACCCAAGCTCTGGGCCTGGGGAGCCTGGCGGGCGAAGCGGCTGCGCGCCGCCCAGGATGCTCTGGCATGCATCTTTCCGTTCGAACCCGAATGGTTCGGCCACAGGGGCATCGCGGGCCGTTATGTCGGCAATCCCAGCGCGTATGCCTGCCGGGACGGATGGGATGCCTCGGGGCTCAGGCAGCGGCTGGGCCTGCCTGCCGGCACGCCGCTGGTGGGGCTGTTGCCTGGCAGCCGGCCCGGCGAGCTGCAACGGCACGTGTCCGTGCTGGCCGCAGCCTGGCGACGGATGATGGTGCAGCGCCCGGATGTGCATGCCGTGGTTCCCGTATTGCCGGATACGGACATGGCCTTGCTGGCACCGTTGCTGCAGGCCGAGCGGGTGCACCGCATCGAGCGCAGCAGCGAAGGCTACGCCCTGCGCGTGGATGCGGCGGTGGCCGTGTCCGGAACGGCCACGCTGGAGCTGGCGTTGTGGAACGTGCCCTCGATCCTCGTCTATCGCGGTGCCCCGCTGATGATGGCGCTGGCCCGGCGGCTGGTGCACCTGCCGCATGCGGGACTGGCCAACATCCTTCTGGGGGAGGAGGCGATGCCCGAGCTGATTCAGGAGCAATGCACCGAGCAAGCCATTGCCGGACGGCTGCTGGACCTTCTGGATGCGTCCGGGGAAGCGGTGATGCGGCAGCGGCAGCAGTTCGCGCGCCTGCAGGCCATGCTCGGCGACCAGAATCCGGCTGCCGGCGTGGTCGATATCGTTGCGGCACTGGCTTCGGCGCCAGGGGTTGCGGGGGAACGCTTTCCTTGACCTGAGGGGGCGGATATTCATAATGCCGGCCCTATCCGCAACGGACGCTTGGCGCTTTCGCTGCGGCAGGAGGTCGGATTGCGCCGACAGTGGGTGATCGTGCTGCAGGATGTGCCGGAGACGGGCATGCACTGGGATGGTCCCATCCCGGCCGACGCGATGCAGGATCCGTCGCTGGGAGAGGTTGCCCCGCTGGCGTCGATGCGATCCGATCTGGACTGGAAGGGCGATCTGGCCCGCAAGGGCGACGTGTATCGCCTGCATGGCCACTGGCATTTCCGGGTGGAACGGCAGTGCAGCCGGTGTAACGAACCGTTCGAGTTGGAGATGGACGGGGACACCGATTGTGACTTCCGTCTCGGAACCGGTGTGCGGGATGAGGATGCTTCGCTCCTGCTGCCCCCGCCCGGTGAAGTGAACCTGGTGGACGTGCTGCGGGAGGATGTCTGGCTGGCCTGGCCGCAGGATGTGGTTTGCCGCGAGGATTGCCTGGGGCTTTGCCCGGTCTGCGGCTGCAACCGGAATCAGGGCGGGTGCCAGTGCCACCAAATGGACAAGGGGCATCCGTTTGCGGCGTTGGGCAAGATCAAGTTTGACTGATTGCAGGGCGAGCGCCCTGGGATCAAGGAAGTGTTGGATGATACCGGCACAAGGCCGGTGAAGGAGTGATCAATGGCGGTTCCAAAGAGAAAGACGAGTCAGTCCCGACGCAACATGCGTCGCGCCCATGATGGGTTGTCGGCCTCGGCCATGAGCGAGTGCCCGAACTGCGGCGATATCATGCGCCCGCATCATGCCTGCCCGCATTGCGGTTATTACAAGGGTCGCGAGGTTGTGGCGAAGGGCGAAGCGTAAATACCTCGCTTGAACGACACTGAGCAAATGTCCGGTCCATCCGGCCTGATGCATTCACCCGAGTATCCCGAGAATACAAGGTCCCGGTCCTCCGGACGGCCCATCCGCGTGCTGGCCGACGGACATGGCGGCGATCACGGCGTGCCGATGATCGTGGAGGCGATGGCGGACATCCTGTCGGGGCGGAGCGATATCCGCGCCGACGGCATGCAGCTGGGCATCTGTGGACGGAGCGAAGAGATCGCCCCCATCCTGAAGGACCACGGCATTGCCGGGAAGGTGGAGATCGTCCCGGCCAGCGACGTCATCGAGATGTGCGAATCGCCGTCTTCCGTGCTGCGTCGAAAGAAGGACTCGTCGATTCACGTCGGCGCCCGCGTGGTGCGCGACGGCGAATGGGATGCCTTTGTCAGCGCCGGCAATACCGGTGCCCTGATGGCGGTTTCCCGGATGTTGCTCAAGACCCTGCCCGGCGTGGACCGCCCGGCCATCGCTTCGCTGATCCCGTCCGTCGGCGGCGGGGCCACCCTGTTCCTCGATGTGGGTGCGAATGTCGATTGCACCTCCGATCACCTGATGCAGTTTGCCGTGATGGGCTCCTGTTACATGCAGGCCGCGCACGGTATCGCCTCGCCGCGCGTCGGCTTGCTGAACATCGGCACCGAGGACATCAAGGGCACGGATGTCGTCAAGCTGACCGCCACGGAGCTGCGCGAGTCCTCGCTCAACTTCATCGGTTTCGTCGAAGGCACGGACCTGTTCTCCGATGCCGTGGATGTGGTGGTCTGCGACGGCTTCGTCGGCAATGTGGCCCTGAAGACCATGGAGGGAACGGCGAAATACCTGATCCGGCAGTTGCGCGAGGCACTGACCTCGACCCTGATGGCCAAGGCCGGCGCCGTGCTGGCGCGTGATGCCCTGACCAGGATGAAGGAACGCACCAACCCCAGCGCCTACAACGGGGCGCCTCTGCTGGGCCTGAACGGCATCGTGGTCAAAAGCCATGGTTCGGCCGATGCCCACGCCTACGCCTGCGCCCTGGATTCCGCCCGACGCGAGGTCGATGCCGGCCTGATCGAACGCATCGCGGCATCGATGCAGGAGCTGTAGGGCGATGGCGTTGCGCGTGCATATCTCGGGCGTCGGCGGCTACCTGCCGGAGCGGGTGCTGACGAACAAGGAACTGGAATCCATGGTGGAGACCACCGATGCCTGGATCCGCGAGCGCACCGGCATCAGCCAGCGCCATATCATCGCCCCGGATCAGCAGACCTCGGACATGGCGGCTGCGGCAGCCCGCCGCGCCTTGGATGATGCCGGGATCACCATCGACGACATCGATGCGCTGGTGGTGGCGACCACCACGCCGGACATGATCTTCCCGTCCACGGCCAGCATCGTGCAGTACAAGCTGGGCGGCAGCGGCTTCCCCGCCTGGGATATCCAGGCGGTCTGCTCCGGCTTCGTCTACGGCCTGGCGCAGCTGGACGGCATGATGCGCGCCGGCATGTTCCGCAGGGCCCTGCTGATCGGAGCCGAATCCATGTCCCGCATCCTCGACTGGACGGACCGTTCGACCTGCGTGCTGTTCGGCGACGGCGCCGGTGCCGTCGTGCTCGAGGCCCGGGACGATGCGGGCGGCGTCGTCGGTTCGGTATTGCGCGCGGACGGAGCCCACCGCCATCTGCTGATGGCCGAACACGGCGATCGCAACAACTCGCCCGACCGGCTGGACCTGCATATCGATGCGGCCGGGGTGGCCGCCATCGAGATGCGCGGCAACGAGGTGTTCCGCATGGCCGTGACCATGCTCGGGAGGGTCGTGGACGAGGTTCTGGAGGCCCATGGCCTGGCGCAGTCCGCCATCGACTGGCTGGTGCCGCACCAGGCCAATGCCCGCATCATCACGGCCACGGCCAAGAAGCTGGGATTGGCGATGGAGCGGGTGGTGCTGACGGTCGATAGGCATGCCAATACCTCGGCGGCCAGCGTACCCCTGGCGCTGGATGCGCTGTATCGCGAGGGAAGGCTGGAGGCCGGGCAGTTGCTGCTACTGGAGGCCTTCGGGGCCGGTTTCGTCTGGGGCGCCAATCTGGTGCGCTGGTCCAAGGCGTAGCGCGAATCTGCAAGGGTTGAGGGGATGATGAATTCGACACTGGCTTTCTTCTTTCCGGGACAGGGATCCCAGTCCAAGGGCATGCTCGATGCCTATGCCGAGGCGCATGCCGGCATCGTGTCGACGACGCTGGACGAGGCCTCCGAGGCCCTGGGCTACGATATGGCTGCGCTGATCCGCGATGACGCCGATGAGAGGCTGAACCGGACCGAATACACGCAGCCGGCCCTGTTGACCGCCTCCGTGGCCATCCTGCGCGTCTGGCGCCATCAGGGCGGCGCCGAGGCGGCCCAGGTCGCCGGCCATTCGCTGGGCGAATATTCGGCGCTGGTGGCTGCCGGCAGCCTTGATTTCTCCGATGCGGTGCAGCTGGTGGCGTTCCGCGGGCAGGCCATGAGCGAGGCCGTGCCCGCCGGCGTAGGCCTGATGGCCGCCATCCTGGGGCTCGATGATGCGGTCATGGCCGGCATCTGCGAGCAGGCATCGACCGAAAACGAGAGGGTATGGGCTGCCAACCTGAACTGTCCGGGCCAGCTGGTGATCGCCGGCCACCGCCCGGCGGTGGAGCGGGCGATGGCGACAGCGACACAGGCCGGCGCCAAGCGGGCGATGCCACTGGCAGTCAGCGCCCCATCCCATACGCCGCTGATGCAGCCCGCGGCCGAGCGCATGCGCGAGCGCCTGCAGCAGGTGGCGCTGCGCGATCCGGATCGCCCGGTGTGGAGCAATGCCAGGGCACTGCCGCTTGATCAGGCTGCGGAAATCCGCGAGGCTCTGATCGACCAGCTGGTCATGCCCGTCCGCTGGACCGAGATCATTCAACGCATGCGGCAGAAGGGGATTGCCCGTGGCGTGGAGATGGGGCCGGGCAAGGTGCTGGCCGGCCTTGTCAGGCGTATCGAGCGGGACTTGGATGTCGGCACGACGGCGGCGCCGGATCAGCTGGCCCAGAGCCTGGGCAGCTAACAGGGGAGGATGCCATGAGCGACAAGCCAGTGGCGCTGGTGACCGGCGCCAGCCGGGGTATCGGCCATACCATCGCCGAGGCCTTTGCCGAGGCCGGCTATGACCTGGCCATCTGCGGCACGCGCGAGGATACGGTGCGCGCGGCGGCAGAGCGCCTGGCCTCCGCCCACGGCGTGGAGGTGCTGGCCCGGGCTGTGGATGTATCGAAACAGGGCGAGATCCAGGCCTTCGTCACCGATGCCGCCGCGCATTTCGGCCATCTGGATGTATTGGTCAACAACGCCGGCATCACGCGCGACACCCTGGCCATGCGCATGAAGGGTGAGGAATGGCAGCAGGTCATCGACACCAACCTGTCCTCCGTGTTTTATGCATCCCAGGCCGCGCTGAAGCCGATGATGAAGGCGCGTAAAGGGCGCATCATCAACCTGTCCTCGGTGGTGGCCTCGATGGGCAACCCGGGCCAGGCCAATTACTGTGCCAGCAAGGGCGGCATTGACGCGCTGACCCGCTCGCTGGCCCGCGAGATCGGTTCGCGCGGCATCACCGTCAATGCGGTGGCGCCGGGCTTCATCGCCACGGACATGACGGCGGAACTCGGTGAGGAGGCGACGAAGCGCCTCGTCGAGCAGATTCCGCTGGCGCGCCTGGGTGCACCGCGCGATATTGCCCATGCCGTGCTGTTCCTGGCCAGCGATCAGGCCGCTTATATCACCGGCCAGGTGCTGCATGTGAACGGCGGTATGTATATGTAGTTTTGATGCCGGAGCCGCCTTGAAAACGGCTGCCTCGGTTCAATGTGAGGTTTCAGGCTTGTGCGGCCCTGTGACCTATGATAGAAGCCGCGCTAATTTGTTTCGGGAGGACTATCCATGTCTGCAGAAATTGAAGCGAAAGTGATCAAGATTGTTGCCGACCAGCTGAACGTCGACGAAAGCGAAATCAACTCCGATTCCTCCTTTGTGGATGATCTCGGCGCCGATTCGCTCGATACCGTTGAGTTGGTCATGGCTTTCGAGGAAGAATTCGGCATCGAGATCCCGGACGAGGATGCTGAAAAGATCCAGACCGTACAGAACGCTATCGACTATATCGCTTCCAAAGCGGAGTAATCCATGAATCGCCGCGTCGTCGTCACCGGCGTCGGGCTGGTGACCCCGCTGGGCACGGGTACCGAGCCAACCTGGCGGAATCTGGTGGCAGGCAAATCGGGTATTCGCCGCATCACCCGTTTCGATGCCGAGGCCACCGCCATGCCGTGCACCATCGCCGGTGAGGTGCCGGATTTCGACGTCGATGCCTTCGTAAACAAGAAGGATGCCCGAAAGATGGATACGTTCATCCAGTACGGCATCGCGGCTTCGTTCATGGCCCTGGCACAATCCGGGCTGGAGATCAGCGAGGCCAACGCCGAGCGCGTCGGCGTGATCATCGGCTCGGGCATCGGCGGCCTGCCCTCGATCGAGAAGACGATGCAATCCTACATGGAGGGCGGCGTGCGCAAGATCTCGCCGTTCTTCATCCCCCAGACGATCATCAACATGATCTCCGGCTGGGTATCGATGCTGACCGGCGCCAAGGGACCGAACTCGGCCACGGTGACAGCCTGTGCCACCGGTACGCACGCCGTCGGCGACGCCTTTGCGGTCATCGCCCGCGGCGATGCCGATGCGATGCTGGCCGGTGGATCCGAGTCCTGCATCTGCGAGCTGGGCATCGGCGGCTTCTGTGCCTCCCGTGCCCTGTCCACGCGCAACGACGAGCCGGAGCGGGCATCCCGCCCCTGGGATGCCGGCCGCGACGGTTTCGTGATGGGCGAGGGGGCCGGCGTGCTGATGCTGGAATCGCTCGACTCGGCCAGGGCCCGTGGCGCCACGATCCTGGCCGAGGTGGTCGGCTACGGCATGTCGGGTGATGCCTACCACATGACGGCCCCGGCGCCGGGTGGCGAGGGCGGTGCCCGCTGCATGAAGGCGGCGCTGGCATCGGCCGGGATCGCCCCGGGCGAGGTGGACTACATCAACGCCCACGGCACCTCGACGCCGGCGGGCGACTTGGCCGAAACGCAGGGCATCAAGTCCGTGTTCGGGGACCACGCCAGATCCCTGATGGTTTCCTCGACCAAATCGATGACCGGCCATCTGCTCGGTGCCGCCGGCGGCATCGAGGCCGCCTTCACGGTGCTGGCCGTGCATCACGGGGTGGTGCCGCCGACGATCAACCTGGACGATCCGGACCCGGAATGCGATCTGGATTATGTACCGCATACGGCGCGCGAAGCGAATATCCGCGTGGCCATCTCGAACTCGTTCGGTTTTGGTGGAACCAACGCCTCGGTGGTGATGCGCAAGTTCGATTGAGCCTTCCGGTCCGGCCATCCTGATCCCCGTCCAATCCATCCATGCCCGCAGCCTGGTCTGGCCTGCCGGTTCGCCGGCGGGCCACGACCTGTTCCGGCGCTTCCCGGAGGCCTTCCGCGCCATCCTCGAGGACCCGTCCGGCGCGGGTCGCCAGTTCCTGATATCCGCCCAGGGCCGTTCGCAGGCGCTGCATGCCGGCGGCGACGGCGAGGCCTTTCTGACTGCGTGGCGGCGGGAGCTGTCTTCCGGCACGGCTGGCCGCACCGCCCCCGGCATCCGCTGCCTGTTCTACGCCGCCTATGAGGCGGGGGCGCTGATCGAGCGATTGCCCCAGCCCAAGACGCCATTGGCCGGGCCTGTGTTATGGACGTTCTTTCCAGCCTGGACGATCTGCATCGATACCGCGGCAGGCAGGCTGCATCTGAACACGCTGCTCGGCGAGGCGCATCTGGATGTGCTACAGGCGATGCTCGGGGATGCAGAGGCGGGGCATGGCGACGGGGATGTCGCCGTGCCGGTACACGATGTGCGCGCCACGATGCCCCAGGATTACCTGCAGGCCGTCGAACGGGCCAAGGCCTACATCCATGCCGGCGACGTGTTCCAGGCCAATATCGCGCGTTTCTGGCGGGGTGGGCTGCCCGAGGATCGTCTGGGTGATCTCTACGCTAGGCTCCGCCGGGTCAATCCCGCGCCCTTTGCCTGCTTTGTACGCATCGGGGATCGGGATCCCTTTTATGTGATCTCGGCATCGCCCGAGCGCCTGTTTCGCATGCATGCGGACGGGGTCGTGGAGACGCGCCCGATCGCCGGTACGCGGCGACGCGGCGAAGGGGATGATGATGCGCTGCTGGCCAGCGAGCTGATGCTGTCGGAAAAGGAACGGGCCGAGCACATCATGCTCGTCGATCTGGAACGCAACGATCTGGGGCGGGTCTGCCTGCCGGGCAGTGTGACGGTCGACGAGCGCATGGTGCTGGAACGCTATGCCACGGTACAGCATATCGTGTCGAACGTGCGGGGCCGTCTGGCGCCGGGCCGGGATGTCATCGATGTCTTCAGGGCCATGTTCCCGGGAGGAACGATCACCGGCTGCCCGAAGGTGCGCTGCATGGAGATCATCCATGAGTTGGAGCCCGGGGCGCGCGAGGCCTACACCGGCGGTATCGGCCATGTCGGCTGGGATGGCGAGGCGGATATGAACATCCTGATCCGCAGCTTCTGGTGGCATCGGCACGAACTGGCATGGGCCGCCGGTGCCGGCATCGTCGCCGACTCCGATCCACTCGCGGAATTGCGGGAGACCGACCACAAGGCCGAGGGCCTGCTGCGTGCGTTCCGGCCGGCGATCATGGCCTCGGGGCAGGGATCACCGTAGGCTTGCGCATCGGGAAAGGGCATAAAGGAGATCACATGAGAAGCGGCGATACGCGCGGTCCGAACCGCCTTCTGCGGTTTCTGAATCGCCTGTACTGCTGTCTTTGGCAGCGCCTGCCCCGCAGGCAGCGGTTTCATCTTCCGGAAGGTCCGGTCATTCTGGTCGGCAATCACCTGGCTGGCGTCGATCCCTTGCTGATCCAGGCGGCCGTGGACCGGCCGCTGTGCTTTCTGATGTCGCGGGAGTATTACAGTATGCGCGGCTTCCGCTGGCTTTTCGATATGGTGGGAGCGATTCCCGTCAATCCCGGTGGGGCCAACCGCCATGCCCTGCAGGCCGTGATCGAGGCGGTGCGTGCCGGACAGGCCGTCTGTCTGTTTCCCGAAGGTGCGGCGAATCCCCCGGTACCGATGCTGCATGTGTTGCCGGGGGCGGTGGTGCTGGCCCACGAAACGGGTGCGCCGGTGATCCCGTTTCGCGTCACAGGGGTCTGGCCTTTCGACCACAAGCACGTGTGGACACCGTTCCTGCGACGCGGCAGGGCCAGGATTCGGATCGGCAGGCCCATGCCGTTGCCGGTGGGCGCGGGCGGGCGCGAAGAGATGCGCAAGGGTGCGGAGGCCATCCGCCAGGCGATCCGGAGACTGCGCTTTACCGGAAGGGCCCGGAACTAGGGGCCTCGGCTATTCGCGACCCATGCGCATGACGAAATCCTCGGGATAGGTCGCATGCGCCAACGCTTCCTCGTATTCGACCTGGTCGCTTTCGACCAGCTGCTGCAGATGCTGGTCGAAGCTCTGGCTGCCGTAGAGCGTGCTGCCTTCCTCCATGGCCTTCGGGATCTCCCGCCAGCGGTCCGTATCCAGGATGAAATGCTTGATCACGGAGTTGCGGATCATGATCTCCAGGGCCACGACACGGCCCTTGCCGCTTTTCAGCGGCAGCAGCTTCTGTACGACGATGGCGCGCAGGTTCTCCGACAGGCGTTCGCGGATGGCGGGTTGCTCGTCCAGGGAGAACGAGGACATGATGCGCTGCATCGTGCCGATGGCCGTCGTGGCATGCACCGTCGCCATCACCAGATGACCGGTTTCGGAGGCCTGCAGGGCCAGCTGGATCACCTGTCTGTCGCGCGCCTCGCCGGCGACGATGATGTCCGGGGATTCCCGCAATGCATCGTTCAGGCCCTGGGCGTAGGTCATGACATCGCGCCCGAGCTCGCGCTGGCATACCGAACCCTTCTGCTGGGAGCTGTAGCGGTATTCGATCGGGTCCTCGATGGTGACCACATGCACGGGCCGGCTCGTGATCACGTGGTTGAGCATCGCGGCCATGGTCGTGCTTTTGCCGGAGCCCGTGGCGCCGGCCATCAGCACCAGGCCGTTGCGATAGCCCGAGATTTCGCGCACCACCGGCGGCAGGTGCAGCTCGTCGAAGCCGGGAATGACCTGCGGGATCACGCGGGCCACGAGGCCGAAATTATTGTGGGTCCTGAGGACGTGGATACGGAAGTGTGCGACGTTCTCCAGCGAATAGTGCAGATCGAGGCTGTGCAGGTCCTCGATGGCGATGTCCGCGTGCAGACCGCGCGTCACGTGCGCGATCATCTCCTTCATCTGATCGCGGCTCGGCTCGGCCATCTTGTCCGGCGACACGGTGACGATCGAGCCATGGATACGCATGCGGATGCGGTCATTGGTCCGGATGATCAGATCCGAGGCCTTGTATTTGTGCGCGGCCAACAGCAGGTCGTCGATGAGATGCCATTCAGCCATGGTCAGATCTTCAGATCGGACAGATCGCCGCCGCTCAGGGCACTGATATCGGAGCGGCTATCCCCGCCTTCCAGGCGAGACATCTTGATCTTCAGGCGCAGGTCGTTGACCGAATCGGCATGGGCCAGGGCCTCTTCCTCGCTGACCTTGCCTTCCCTCCACAGATCGAGCAGGGCCTGGTCGAAGGTCTGCATGCCGTAATTCTTGCCATTGGCCATGGCCTCCTTGATCTCGGTGATCTCCCACTTCGAGATCAGATCCGAGATGCGCGGCGTGTTGATCAGGATCTCGATCGCCGGCGTACGCGCATCGTCGATGGTCTTGATCAATCGCTGGGAGAGGATGGCGCGCAGGTTCAGGGCCAGATTGAGCCTGACCTGCGGATGCACCTCCTCCGGGAAGAAGTTCATGATGCGGTCCAGGGCCTGGTTGGCGTTGTTGGCATGCAGGGTGGCCATACACAGGTGGCCGGTTTCGGAGAAGGTGATGGCATGCTCCATGGTCTCGCGGTCCCGGATCTCACCGATCAGGATCACGTCGGGAGCCTGGCGCAGCGTGTTTTTCAACGCATCCTTGTATTCGAGGGTATCGGTGCCGACCTCGCGCTGGGTGATGACGCATTTCTTGTGCTGATGCACGAACTCGATCGGATCCTCGATGCTGATGATATGCCCCGCCTCATTGCTGTTGCGGTGGTCGATCATGGCCGCCAGCGACGTGGATTTGCCGCTGCCGGTGGCGCCGACCATGATCACCAGGCCGCGCTTGCTCATCGAGATGTCCTTGAAGATGGGCGGCAGGCCCAGTTCGTCGAGCGTCGGCACCTTGGTCTTGATCTGGCGAATCACCATGCCGACGCTGCCGCGCTGGCGGAAGATGTTGACACGGAAACGGCCGAGATCGGGGTAGGAGAGCGCCAGGTTCATCTCCATGGTCGCGGCGAAGGTGGCACGCTGCTTCTCGCTCATCGCCGAGTTGGCCAGCTGCTCGCAGTGCACGTTGTTCAGGGGCTCCTGCTTCAGCGGATGCACCACGCCGTTGATGCGGTAGGACGGTGGCATGCCTGCCGTGATGTACAGGTCGGAGGCATCCTTCTTGACCATCACCATCAGCAGTTGCTTGATCGATAGCCGCTGCACCGGCTCATTCGCACTCATCTGTTCCCCCTTGGATCTTTATACGGCGCCGCCGCCGAACAGCTTCTTGTTGTTGGCCACTTCCAGCGCCGCCTGCTGGGTGATTTTGCGACCTTTGACCAGTTCCTGCAAATGCGTATCCAGCGTCTGCATGCCCTCGCGCATGGAGGTCTGCATCACCGACACCATCTGCGGCACCTTGTTCTCGCGGATCAGGTTCCGGATGGCGGGGGTTCCCAGCATGATCTCGTAGGCCGCCACGCGGCCGGTGCCGTCGGCCGTCTTGATCAGGGTCTGCGAGATCACGGCGCGCAGCGATTCGGACAGCATGGCGCGGACCATGTCCTTCTCGGCGGCCGGGAAGACGTCGATGATACGGTCGATGGTCTTCGGTGCCGACGAGGTATGCAACGTGCCGAACACCATGTGGCCGGTTTCGGCGGCCGTCAGGGCCAGGCGGATGGTCTCCAGATCGCGCAACTCGCCGACCAGGATCACGTCGGGATCCTCGCGCAGGGCGCTGCGCAGGGCGTTGGAGAAGGAATGGGTGTGCGGCCCCAGTTCACGCTGGGAGATCAGGCTTCCCTTGGACTTGTGCACGAACTCGATCGGGTCCTCGATGGTCAGGATATGGCCGCGCTCGTTCTGGTTGCGGTGGTCGACCATGGCCGCCAGGGTCGTCGATTTGCCGGAACCGGTCGGCCCGGTCACCAGGCAGATGCCGCGCGGCGTCATCGAGATGTCCTTGAAGATATCCGGGCTCTTCAGCTGTTCGATGGTGAACACCTCATTGGGAATCACGCGGAAAGCGGCGCTCATGCCCCGGTTCTGGGCGAAGGTGTTGACGCGGAAACGGGCGATATCGCCGAGGGAGAACGAGAAGTCGAGCTCCAGATGCTCCTCGAACACCTTGCGCTGGGTGTCGTTCATGATGTCGTACAGCATGGCCTGGACCTCGCGCGCCTGCAGCGGCGGCATCTTGATGCGGGTCATGTCGCCGTGGATACGGATCAGCGGCGGCTCGCCGGAGGAGATGTGCAGATCCGAGGCGTTGTTCTTGACGGTGAATGCCAGCAGTTCCGAAACGTCCATGTGCTCCCCTCCGGGTGATATCGACGATGTGTGTCAGAGCATAGGAGGCAGGCTAGCGTGTAGCAAGCCGGACTTGTCCTTAGCGGGGTGATGAAGGCTGGAAGCGGCCGCGCATGCCCGGCGTCATGTGCAGATGGCCGTCGGCATCGACGATCAGCCCGTCCATGCCGAGGCGGGCCACCAGGGGCAGCCCCGCCGGCCCGAGCACGAACAGGGCCGTGCTCCAGGCATCGGACATGATGCCCGAGGGCGCCACGATGGTGGCGCTCTGCACGCCACGGGAAGGCCAGCCGGTCGCGGGGTTCAGGATGTGATGATAGCGCTTTCCATCGTACATGAAGAAATGCTCGTAATCGCCTGATGTGGAAATACTTTCTCCGTCCTTTAGGTCGATCGCCCCCAGGATGCCGCCCGCCTGCCTCGGGTGCTTGATGCCGATGTGCCAGGCGCGCTTACCGTGGCTGCCGATGACGCGCAGGTTGCCCCCGGCGTTGATGATGGCGTTATGGATGCCGTGCTGCTGCAGGATGCGGATGCCCTGATCGACGACATACCCCTTGGCGATACCGCCGAAATCGAGCTGGCAAACGGCTGAATGGCGCACCCAGCCGCCGGCCGTGCGCGTCAGGCAGTGGACGTTGGCCATGTCCCTGTCGATGGTCTGCGGGGAGGGCGGGGTACTCGGCGGCGGCTGCAGCGAGAACCCCCACAACACATCCAGCGCGCCCAGGGCCGGGTCGAAGGCGTCATGGCTTTGCCCGGATACCCTCATCGATGCCTCCAGCACCGTTTCGGCGTCGGACCCCAGACGCATGGGGGTGCCGGGGATGGAATCGTTGAAGGCCTTGACGGTGTTGGCATGATCACCATAGATCGTCAACGCGTCGGCCAGGCCCTGCATGGCATCGGCCGCGGCGCGCACGGCGGCGGCGGCCTGCGCCTTGTCGGCATCGATGACGGTGAAGGTGACGATGGTGCCCATCATGAAACGGGATTCCTTATAGACGGGCGGCCCCGATTGGCACGAGGTCAGCAGCAGCAGCGCAATCCACCAGATCCGAACAGGCATCGGTGCATTGTGGCGGTCCGGCCACCGCTGACAAGCGCAGGCTTTGCGGCAGGCCCCAGTACGCATGGGGTTGCGCCGAGGCGGATAAGTGCTGATAATACAGTCAATTATTGTGTGAGGTACCCATGTCGCTGAGCCTGACCGAATCCGCCGCCAACAAGATCCACGCCCTGCTCGCCGATGAGGCGAACAGCGGCATGCATCTGCGCATCTTCGTGTCCGGCGGCGGCTGCTCCGGCTTCCAGTACGGCTTCACCTTCGACGATGCGGTGGGCGAGAACGATCAGGTGATCGAGAGCCGCGAGGTGAAGCTGCTGGTGGATCCGATGAGCATGGATCTGCTGAAGGGCGCGGAGGTCGATTACCAGGAGAGCATCCAGGGCGCCTCGTTCGTGATCCGCAACCCCAATGCGGCGTCCACCTGCGGTTGCGGCAAATCGTTCACGCCTTCCGAGTCGGGCGGCGGCTGCGCCAACGCCGGCTACTGATTGATGCCGATCCTGTCCGAAACCAGTCGTTTCCCGGCTATTTCCTGATCTGACATGGCGAACCTTGCGCTGCAGGTCGAAGGCCTGGCCAAGGTCTATGACAACGGCAAAACGGCCCTGCACGGTGTGGATCTCGAGGTGCCGGCAGGAAGCTTCTACGCCCTGCTGGGGCCGAACGGCGCCGGCAAGAGCACGCTGATCAACATCCTGGCCGATATCGTGCGCCCGACTGCCGGCCGGGCCCAGCTGTTGGGCCACGATGTCTTCGCCGAACGCTCGTGGTGCAAGCGCCGCATGGGCATCGTGCCCCAGGAGGCGGCCTTCGATCCCTTTTTCACCCCGCGCGAGGTGCTGCGCCTGACCAGCGGCATGTACGGCAAACGGCCGGACGATGCCTGGATCGACGAATTGCTGGTGCGTCTGGAGTTGGCCGAACATGCGGGCAAGAACACGCGCCAGCTGTCCGGCGGCATGCGCCGGCGGCTGCTGGTGGCCCAGGCCCTGGTGCACCGGCCGCAATTGGTGGTGCTGGACGAGCCCACGGCCGGCGTGGATGTCGAGTTGCGCCAGCGCCTGTGGGCGTTCATGCGCGAGCTGAACGGCCAGGGCACGACCATCCTGTTGACCACCCATTACCTGGAGGAGGCGGAGGAGTTGTGCGACCGCGTGGCCATCATTCACCGCGGCAGGGTGATTGCCGATAAGCCGATGCGCGCGCTGATGCACGAGGTCGCCGGCTCCTACCTGTGGTTGCGCTACGGAGCGGAGCGCCGACCCAACGCGGAGGATATGGCGGCACTGGAGGCGTTCCAGCCGCGCCTGATGGATGATGGCATCTGCCTGACCCTGCAGCACCCGGATGCCACCAGCACGACCTTCCATGCCGCGTATTCCGCCGCCGTGGAGCGGCTGGGGGCGCCGCTGGACGCCTGTGTGCGCCAGGAGGACCTGGAGGATGTGTTCCTGCGCCTGACCCGGGACGACAAGTCGTGAGCCAGGCCAACCTCTACGGCGCTCGCACGCTGTTCATGCGTGAGGTCAGGCGTTTCCTGAAGGTCAAGATGCAGACCATCGTGGCTCCGGCACTGACGGCGCTGCTGTATCTGGTGGTGTTCCGCTATGCCATGGGCAACCGGCAGGTACCGGGCCTGGCCATCGAGTATTTCACCTTCCTGGTGCCGGGCCTGGCCATGATGTCGATGCTGCAGAACGCCTTCGCCAACACCTCGAGCTCCATCGTCACCAGCAAGGTGATGAACGTGCACATCTACCTGCTGATGGCGCCGCTGTCCGCCGCCGAGGTGGTGGCGGCCTTCCTGGCCGCGGCGGTGGTGCGCTCGCTGGTGGTGGCCACGGTGTTCCTCGGGGTGCTGCTGCCGTTCGTGCACTTCCCGGCCTTTCATCCGCTGCTGGTCCTCTATTACGGATTCTGCGGCAGCGTCATCATGGGCGCACTCGGCCTGGTCGGCGGCATCTGGTCGCGCAAGTTCGACGATATCGCCCTGATCAGCAATTTCGTGATCCTGCCGCTGACCTTCCTGTCCGGGGTGTTCTACACCTCCGGGCAGCTGCCGACGTTCTGGCGCCACCTGAACGAGGCCAACCCGTTCTTCTACCTGATCGACGGTTTCCGCTTCGGTTTCCTCGGCCTGGGCGACACCGATCCCATGCACACGGTGTGGGTGGTCGGCCTGACCAGCCTGGGCTGCATCCTGCTGTGCTGGCAGGTGTGGCGGACCGGCTGGCGCCTGAAGGAATAGACGCATGGGCGCAAAAAAGGGCAGCAGCCAATGGTACCAGCGCCATGTCGGCGACAGCTTCGTCAAGCGGGCGCAAAAGGAAGGCAAGCGTTCGCGTGCGGCCTTCAAGCTGACCGAGATCCTCGATCGGCATGGCCTGAACCTGAAGCCGGATGCGGCCGTGGTCGATCTGGGTTGCGCCCCCGGCTCATGGAGCGCGGAGATGGCTGCCCGCCTCGGCGATGGCGGCCTGCTCGTCGGCATCGATCTGCTGCCGGTCTCGCCGGTACCGGGCGCCGTCATCCTGCAGGGGGATTTCGATTCCGCCGACGGGCTTGCAGCGATCGAGGCGGCATTGGCCGGGCGGCCGCTGTCGCTGGTGCTGTCGGACATGGCGCCGGAGATGAGCGGCAACAAGGTCGTGGACCAGGCGCGGATGATGCACCTGAACGACATGACCCTGAACTTCGCCGTCAATCACCTGAAGGAGGGGGGGCACATGCTGCTCAAGAGCTTCATGGGCAGCGGCTACGAGGCCTTCCGCCGCGAGCTGGCGGGCTGGTTCCGCACCGTCAAGGCCATCAAGCCGGCAGCCAGCCGCAAGGATTCGGCCGAGATGTTCCTGCTGGCCATGGAGTTCCGCCGCTAGCCATGCGCCTGTTCGCATCGCTTGCCATTCCGGACGATATCCGCGAGGAGCTGCATGCCTGGTGGGAGAGCGCCAATGCCGACTTCCACCCGGCCCTATGGCGGGATGTGCCGCCGCAGAACTGGCATCTGACCCTGGCCTTCTTCGGCGATGTCGACGGCCGGGATACGGATGACCTCGCCGAGGCGCTGGCCGATTGCGCCCGCCGCCATGCCCCGTTGGCGCTCCACATCCAGGGCTTCGGCGCCTTCCCCAACCTGATGCGGCCGCGCGTGCTGTGGGCCGGTGTCGCGGATGCGGAGGCATCGGCAGGGAAGCTGGCGCGGCTTGCCCGTTGTTGCCGGCTTGCCGGTCGTGCTACGGTTCGCAAGCGCTCGGCCAGGGATGAGCCCTTCCGCGGGCATGTGACGCTGGCCCGGGCCTCGCAGGCGGCGGCACCGCTCGAGGCCGAGGTGCTGCAGGCGATGCCCGAGATGCCAGAATTGGCGTGGACGGCCGGGACGTTGTGCCTGATGCAGTCCATACTCCGTCCTGAAGGGGCGCAGTACCGAATCCTGGAAGCGTTTCCACTGGGGGAATGAACATGTCGGAAAAAGCCAAGGCTCTGGAAACCGCGCTGTCGCAGATCGAGCGGCAGTTTGGCAAGGGAACGATCATGCGGCTCGGCGAGGAGAGCCGGGTGCCGGTGGAGGTCATCTCGACCGGCAGCCTGGCCCTGGACGCCGCCCTTGGCGTCGGCGGTTATCCGCGCGGGCGGGTGATCGAGATCTACGGGCCGGAGTCCTCGGGCAAGACCACGCTGGCCCTGCATGCCGTGGCCGAGGCGCAGCGCATGGGCGGTACCTGTGCCTTCATCGATGCCGAGCACGCGCTGGACGTGAACTATGCCGAGAAGCTCGGCGTCAACATCGAGGAGCTGCTGATCTCTCAGACGG
>OBLQ010000200.1_pt1 | contig 22170 bp, 16 predicted proteins | sample 1519881 | NCBI WGS metagenome assembly OBLQ01 (sample SAMN01911456, study PRJEB22533) | soil metagenome | biome: Soil | place: Malaysia | collected 2012-04-30 | depth DG_metagenome m | reverse complement strand
GGCGACGCATCCCTGCGCGCGCACCTGGCGGATGCGGCGCTGGCGCTGGCGCGCACGAGTTTCACGGGCTGGGACGCACGCATCGCCATGGAGCTGGAAATCATCGGACAGCTGGCCGGCAAACAAAACGGGCGACCGGATACCCGGCCGCCCGTTGCGTGAGTCTGGTTCGTTTCCGTCAGCCCTTTTCCGCCACCAGCTGCTGTACCGCGGCTTCGAGTTGTCTGCCGCGCAGCGATTTGAAACGAATCTTGCCTGACTTGTCGACCAGGATGGTGGTGGGAATCGACTTGATGCCGTAGCGCACGGCCACGTCGTTGTTCCACCATTTCCCGTCGAAGTACTGCGGCCAGACAATCTGGTTGGCCTTGATGAACTGATCCAGGCGGTCGCGCGACTGGTCGAGCGAGATGCCCACGATCTCGAATCCCTGCCCGTGGTACTTTGAGTACACCTGCTTCACGTTCGGCATCTCGGCCACGCACGGCCCGCACCACGTCGCCCAGAAATCGATCAACAGCACCTTGCCTTTGTACGCGGCGGGAGAGAGGGTCTTGCCGTCGATGCTCTTCACGTTGAAGGCCACGGGCTCGCCGCCCACTGCAAGCTTGCGTTCGGTAGCCAGACCGTCCATGCCCGCCCGGGTCGCATCCGTGAGCTGCGAATTCACGTCCGAATACTTGGACAGAATCAATTTGTACTCGGCTTCCGTGAGGTCGTACTTGCCCAGCGCCTTGTAGGACTCCGCCAGATAGAAGTGCGCAAAGCCCGACTGCTCGTGGTCACTGGCCGACGCCTTGCCCAGAAACTCGTTCAGGTATTTGGTGGCGTCTTCGTACTTCTGCATGCCGAAGCTCATCGCTCCCAGCTGGAACGCCGCATCGTTGCTCTCATGCGTGTTCGGCCAGCGGGTGCGGAACGTCAGCAGCTTCGACTGGATCTGGTCGAGAAGGCCCGCCTGCTCCTGCGGTGAACTGCTGGCCATCGCCTGCTTGGAAAGGTCTTCGATTTCCTTGGTCAGCTTGCTGTAGACCTCGGCCGCATTGGCGCCGGCGGGCAGCTTCGCCTCCGTCGCGGTGTCCGCCTTCTTGGCGGGCGACGCCGCCAGCGCCGGCTCCGGACGTTCGGCGTTGAGCAGCAACGCCGCCCCCACCACGGACAGGGCGATTGGAATCACAACCCACAATTTCTTCTTCATGGTCTCCTGCTCTCTCGAGTGGTTACAGGGAGCGTGCCACCAGTTGAACCTTCAGCGTCGGCTCCTGCGGATCGTTGGTGGAGATGGTCATCTCGCCCGATTCCGTCTGCCGGGTCGTCCGGCGCTCGGGCGGCGTGAAGGTCACCTTCACACGATACTGCTGGTCCGGAGTCACGGTCTCGAGCACGGCCTTGAAATTGGGATTGCTCGTGGTCACGTTGGTGATCTTGAGCTTTCCCGCCGCGCGCGTGATGGTGAGCACCTTGGTGGAAGGTGTACCCGGACCCTGCTTGTCCGCAAATTTTACTTCCCCGTAGTTGAGAACATTGGGGGCCAGCAGGATCGAGCTCTTGGTCATCACGTGGACCTGAATGTTGGTGTCGGGCATCTTGGTGCTGTTGGTGTGGATGATCAGATTGCCGTAGATCGACATGATGGGGAGCGCGGGATCCTTGGTGATCTTGACGGTGTACTCGCCCTTCTTGGAGTCCGGCGCAAACGAATACTTGATCTTGTCGTCGATGTTGGACGCCACACTCAGCACCTTGAAGTCGAGATCCTTCTCGTTCGACGAGATGGTGAGTTCCTTCTCGATGGTCTCGCCCGGGCGGCCGTGCAGATAGACGGTGCCTTCGGGCACGACATTGACATAGGGAATGATCTTCGCCGAGATGGAGAGCGAGATCTGCGGGTGGTCGGGGTCATTGGTCTTCACTTCGGCGGCCTTCGAGAACTCGCCGTGCACCTTGGCCCCATCCACCGACAACTCGATCTTTCCTTCCTTGCCGGGGGCAATCACTCGGTCGTACTTCGCCAGCGTGCAGCCGCAACCGGGCTTCACGTCTTCGACGATCAAATCGGCGTTGCCACGATTGCGGATGGTGAACGCGTACTCGTACTTGGGAAGCATGAACGTCTGCCCGAAGTCGTAGTTCATGCGGGGCACTTCGAGCACGGGCTTGGTTCCCGGAGCCGCCTTCTTGGCGGCCTCTTCCGCGCCGGCTTCGGCCGCAACTCTGTCGGCCTGGGCACCGGCAACCATGGGAATCATGAGCGCGAGCACCAGGGCTCCCAAAAAACAACGCGTTTTCATCTCGCTATCCTTTCCTCCGTTCGTCCCCGTGCTACTGCGATCGCGCCACCAACTGCACGCGCACCGCGGGCTCCTGAGGATCGTCCGTATGAATGAGCAGTTCTCCCGCTTCCGTCTGTCTCGCCTGCTTGCGAACCGGAGGCGTAAACGTGACCTGGAGGCGATACTGCTGACCGGGCGTCACGGTATCCATGGACGCCTTGAAATCGGGATTGCTGATCGTCAGGTCGCTGATCTTGAAGCCACCGCTCGACTTCGTCACGGTCAGCGCCTTGGTGATCGGGGTTCCCGGGCCGTTCTCGTCCGTGAATTTCACGGCGCCAAAATTGAGAATCGTCGGGCTCACGGTGATTGAGCCCTTCGTCATGACGTGCACCTGCACCGTTGTCTCGGGCGCCAGCTTGCTGTTGCTTTCGATGAAGATCGACCCGTACGTCGACAACGTGGGCAGCTTGGGATTCTTGTACACCTTGAGCATGTACTCGTGCGGCGCGGATCCCGGCTCCAGCGCGTACGTGATCTTGTCGTCGATATTCGAGCGCACGCCCGTCACCTTGAAATTGAGATCTTTCTCGTTGGAGGTGATGGTCAGGTCCTGTTCCACCGGCTCACCGTAGCGGCCGTGCAGATACACGGTGCCGTCCGGCACGATGTTCACGTACGGGATTTCCTTGCCCGTGACCGTCAGCGTCATGTGCGGATGATCCGGATCGTTCGACTCAATGGTCGCCGACTTGGTGAACTGACCGTGCACCTTGTTGCCTTCGACTGCGATTTCAACTTTGCCCTCCTGACCAGGAGGGATGACCTTGTCAAACTTGGCCACGGTGCATCCTCAGCCAGGCTTGACGTCTTCGATCGTCAGGTCTGCGGTGCCCTTGTTGCGCACCACGAATGCATGAATGTACTGATCCTGGTGATAGATCGAGCCGAAGTCGAACGACATGGCCGGCAGCTCGATCATCGGACGCGGGCCCGTGGTGTCTCCCGCCTTGGTACCGTCCTGTGCGCTGGCCGCCACCGGCGCCAACGCCAGAGCGATTCCAAACAACAACCATCGCATTTTCATGCTGCGTGACATCCTTTCTTCTGCACGAGTGTCACCGCTCACAACGCGCGCGCAATCAACTGCACGCGCACTGTGGGTTCCTGGGGATCGTTGGTATGAATAACCAGCTCGCCGGCTTCGGTCTGCTTGCCGGGAGTACGGGCCGGGGGCGAAAACGTGACGTGGACGCGATACTGCTGTCCCGGCGTCACGGGGTCAACCACGGCCCGGTAGTTGGGATTGCTGACGCTTACTTCGGTGATCTCCAGCTGGCCGCCGGTCCGCGAGACCGTGACCGTCTTGGTGGTCGGCTTGGGAGCGACGGCACCTTCCGCGAACTTGAGATCACCGTAATTGAGAACCGTCGGACTCAGATCGATCGAGCCCCTGGTCTGGACGTGCACCTGCACCCGGGTCACGGGCGCACCGGTGCTGTTGCTGCGAATGAAAAGCTCGCCGTACGTCGACAGCGATGGCAGCTTGGGATTGCGGTACAGCTTGAGCGTGTACTCGTGCGGATTCGCGCCGTTTTCGAGTACATAGGTCATCTTGTCGTCGATGTTGGAGGTCACGCCCAGCACCTTGAAATCGAGGTTGGGTTCGTTGGAAGAGATGGTCAGGTCCTGCTCCACGGGTTCGCCCAGACGGCCGTGCAGGGTGACCGTCCCCGTGGGCTCGACGTCGACGTAGGGAATTTCGTGACCGGCCAGGGTGAGCCGGATGTGCGGGCGAACAGGATCGTTTGAGATCACACTGGCTGACTTGTTGAATTCGCCCGCCACCTTGTTGCCATCGATGGCGAGTTCGATCTGGCCGTCGCCGCCGGGCGGGATGACATGGTCGAATTTGGCGGCAGTGCAGCCGCAGCTGGGGCTGACGTCTTTGATCACCAGGTCTTCGGTCCCCGCGTTATGGACGACGAACGAGTGCACGTACTTGTCCTGATGGAACATCTTCCCGAAGTCATAGTCGAGGCTCAGGATTTCCATCCGGGGGCCCTGGGCGGAGGCCCGGCCCGGTCGCTGCGCCATTGCCTGCAGAGGCAGCAAGGCCAAACACAGCGAGACGGCCAGAAGTCGTTTCCTCATCGATCCAGTTGCTCCTTGTGCTTCCCGGTCGGGATTGAGCGAGCGTCCCCGGGTGGACCGCAATGACAGCTCGGCTACGGAATTATACGCCGGAAATGCCGTAGGTTCCAGACTTTGCCGCCCGCCGGCCGGTTGCGATTCGCGTCGCTCCGGTGTAGGATTTCCCCGAACAACCGTGATCAAGCACAGATCAGACCACCTGCCCGAAATCCACCCTCCCATGCCCACCCGAGAACCCCCGGTGATGGTCCCGGTAGGGGGCCTGGATGCGGCCGGCCTTTCCGCCGGCGAGGCCGAGCATTACCGCCGCCACCTGGTGCTCCCCGAAGTCGGCCCCGGCGGGCAGCAGGCGCTCAAGCGCGCCCGGGTGCTGCTGGTGGGGGCGGGCGGGCTCGGGGCCCCGGCGGGCCTGTATCTGGCCGCGGCCGGAATCGGCCACCTCACGCTGGTGGACGACGACCGCGTCGAGGCGTCCAACCTCCAGCGTCAGGTGATTTTCGGTGCCGGCGACGTGGGGCGGCTCAAGACCGAGGTCGCGCGCGAGCGTCTGGCAGCGCTCAATCCCCACATCACGGTCGAGGCCCGTTCCGTCCGGCTGGCCGCGGCGAACGCGCTCGATCTGATCCGCGGCCATGACCTCGTGGTTGACGGCTCCGACAATTTTGCGACGCGCTATCTGGTCAACGATGCGTGTGTGATGCTGGGCGTGCCGCACGTACACGGCAGTATCCATCGTTTCGAGGGCCAGGTGAGCCTGTTCGCCGCCGCGGGCGGACCGTGCTATCGTTGCATCTTCCCCGCGGCTCCGGCGCCGGGCCGGTCTGCGGATTGTGCGCAGGCGGGTGTACTGGGTGTGCTGCCGGGCGTGATCGGAGCCATTCAGGCGACGGAAGCCATCAAATGGATCCTGCAGGCGGGCACATCGCTGCGCGGACGATTGCTGCGCGTCGATGCGCTGAGCATGCGCTTCCACGAAATCCGTGTGGCGCGCGACCCCCTGTGCCCCGTGTGCGGTGACCACCCGGTGATCCGTACGCTGACAGACAGCGAATCATGTACCGTGAGCGGCGAGGAGGCCACCCCCGTGTCGATTCCAGAAATTACCGTCAAAGAACTCAAGCGCCGGCTCGACGCCGGGGACGCGATCGACGTGATCGACGTCCGCGAACCGCACGAACATCAGATGTGCAACATCGGCGGGCGGCTCATTCCCATGGGCCAGTTGCCGGGACGCCTGCACGAACTGGACGAAACCCACGAGATCGTCGTGTACTGCCGCACCGGTTCGCGTTCGTCGCGGGTGGTCGAGTTTCTGCAGGATGCGGGATTCGAGAAGGTGCTGAATCTCAAGGGCGGGATCCACGCCTGGGCCTCCGAGATCGACCCGTCTCTGCCGCTCTACTAGCGGCGCGTATCCGTGGCCGCCGCGTCGGCGAGGAAACACAGGCGCTTGTCGACATCCACCTGCGATTCGTGCAGCGCGCGCACGATGCGGCGCGGGTAACGGCCCGCGGGATCGCGCTCCGCGAGATCGATGATCTCGCGCCCCATGCCGCCGTGGTCGCTGCGCAGCACTTCCACCACCGGCCGGTGCAGCAGGCGGTGGTCGCCGTTCTGCCGTGTCACGACACCGATCTCCCCCTGATCCAGTTCCACAATGGTACCCGCCGGGTAGAGGCCCATGGCCTGTACGAACACCTTGGGAATGAAGGGATCGAAGATGTTGCCGGCGTTGTTCACCAGGAATTGCAGCGCCTGGTCGGGCGTGATGGGCTCCTTCTGATACAGACGATACGCCGTCATGGCGTCGAAGTAATCCGCCACCGTCACGATGCGGCTGAACAGACGCAGCTTCCAGCCGCCGGGCCGCTGCGGATAACCGTTCCCGTTGAACTGCGCGTGGTGCTGGGCGGCGACGAACATGCTGTCCACCGCATCGCGCAGCGCGTTGACGCGTGAGAGTTCCTTGACGCCGAAGAAGGTGTGATACTTCATCAGCTCCCACTCGCGCTCCGAAAGCTTGCCGTTGGAATTGAGAATGGTGGCGGGAATGTAGGTCTTCCCGATGTCGTGCAGGAGCGCCGCCAGCCCGAGACGCGCCACGTCGGCTTTCTCCAGGCGCATGCGGTCGCCGATGAGCATGGAATAGATGCACACGTTGACCGAGTGCGCAAAGGTGTAGGCATCGAAACTCTTGATGCTGGCGAGTCCCACCAGCATGGACTCATCGGTCTGAATGATGTCGACCATCTGCTGGGTGAGACGCTTGGCCTTGCGCACCTGCAGCACCTGTTTTTCTTCGGCGGTGCGCAACACATTGCCCATCAACGCCACCGTGCGGAAGTACACGCGGTTGCTCTCCTGGCGCACATCCGTTACTTCGCGCCGCACCTCGGTCAGCTGGGTGGCGCGCTCGATGTAGCGACCCACGGAAATCGACGTCGCCCCGGCTTCGGCCAGGCGGCGTTCCAGCTCGGTGGGGGCGTTCTCGCCCGCTTCCACGCGGTGGAACTCCGTCAGGAATCGCGCCACCTGCCCCTCGTCCGCGCCCGAGCCGATCTCGATCACTTCGATTTCGCGGCGCGCCATCTCGGTGACCCAGAATTCAAACGGACCGTAATGCTGCGGGTCCGCGACGACGCGGTGTTCGTTGAGCAGAAGGAATTCGTTGGAAGACCGCAGCACCACGCGCCCCTCGCGCTCGAGAACGCGCCGCAGTGTCTGCATCAGGTCGGCGAGGGCGCGCTGGGCCGCACGATTGCTGACGTCGTACAGACGCAGCGTCTTGCTGGCCGCAAACATGCGGATGACCAGTTCTTCACCGCACTGTTCCAGGAACTCGCGCTCTTCGGGAGAACGGCCGTCGTCATCCGCCAGCAGCGCCAGTTCGCTGCCGAGCGTGCGATTGGTTTCGTCGCTCATGGCGTCTCCTGCGGCGTTCCGGCGGCGGCAGGCGCGGCCGGTTCGGTCTGGTTCTGGCGCACACGCTGGGCCCGCTGGCGCACGGTTTCGTTGGTGTCTTCACACAGGCGTGCCAGCAGGTCGGCGGCGCCGGGCGCGCGCAGATGTTCCAGCGCGCGCAGCGCGAGCAGCTTGGCATCCGGTCCCTTGCCGATGGGAAGCAGGCGCCGCTTCTCCACCAGCGCGCGCAGCTGGACGACCGTGGTGGCGTCGCCCACCCGTCCCAGTGTCTTGAAGATGGCTTCCTGTTCGTCGCCGGCACGCTCACCCAGTTCGCGTGCGAAGGCCATCTCCGTGATGCGTTCGCGCACGCGTGGGTCGCGCCGGTGGCCGAGTGCGTCGAGCACGCGCAGGCGCACTGTATGGTCCAGATCCCCCAGCGACGTCAGCAGCAGATTGGTGGTGTCGGCATCGTCGTGGCCGGCGATCCATCCCAGCATCTCGAGTTTCACGCGCGCGTCCGGATAGAACACCAGTTCGCGCAGCCGGGGTGAGAGGCTGTTGAGGTTGAGCATGCGGGCCAGGTAGACCGCATCCACCGCAACGTCGGGCTGGTCCACGTCGAGCCGGTCGATGACGCCGATGGCGGCGTTGGGCGAAATGGCAATCAACGTGTCACAGATACGCCGGTGCAGCGCCGCCGATCCGCCCCGGTGCAGCGCCTGCACCAGCGGGTCGATGGCGGATGCTCCCACCGCGGTCACGTACGCGAACACCGCGTCGTGGTTGGTGTCGGCTTCGCCCAGGGGTTCCAGAAGCGACGCCACCAGATCCCGGCCCGTGGCCCGGGACAGCAGCTTCTCGCCCAGCCGGTTCACCCCTTCGGGAAGATCGGCGCGCGACTGGAACTGACGCACGCACCCGATCATCCGCTCCAGGGTTTCCGGGTGGCGCTCGGTCACGGCGTAATCCATCAATCGTTCCAGCATCGATGACACGTCGCGCACGCCGGTGGGATTGTCGGGCATCAGGACGAACACGTAGATGGCTTCGAAGAAAGCGGCGATGCCGTCGTCGGTGCGCTCGGCATCGAGTTCGGCGCGGTACATTTCGAGCTCATCGACGGGCACGCTGAAGGCGGAGCGCAGCAGGCGCTGGTAGGAGAGCTCCGCTTCGTCCGGGTTCGCGCCGGGATGATGGCGGCGAGCGATCTCACGCAGCATGGTGTCGATGGAGACCAGCGCATTGGAGCGATGGATGATCACGCGCCCCTTGTCCATCAGACTGGGAATCAGTTCGTCGTGATCCGCCGTCTCCTCGAGACCCTGCGGCTCGTTGTCCTCGTCGTTGTCGTTGCGCCCCGGTTCCAGGTAGTCGTCGAGCACGCGGTAGGTGATGTGCTGAAAGTCGGCGTTCCAGAAACGCGTGACCACGTCCTCATCGTTCCCGCTGGAGTGGAGTTCGTCGGCGAGAATGCGTGCCAGCCGGTCGATCTCGTTGTCGATGGCCGGCGGCGTGATTGTCACCTCGCCGATTCCATCCTTGAACATGAGGAAGGCAAGGCTTTCGTCGCGGCGCGTGTTCTCGTATACCACCTGTTCGTGGCACTGGATGGCAAATTGTTCGATGGTGAGCACCAGCTCGTCGTCCAGCGCGAAGAACTCGCGCAGGGCCGTGGCCAGTTCGGCCCGGAACTGCTTCAGGCGCGGGTTGTTGTCCGCATAGATCTTGCGGCCGCTGACCAGCTTGGCCAGCGACTTGAGCACGCGTTCGGCGGCGGGAACCGCCGGCGTGGCGGTCGAGGTTTCGACCCCTGCCTGGGTTTTTGTATCCTTCATGGGTATGTTGCCGTCCCGGAACCCTGTAACAACAGCAACCACCGTGCCACGCAACAACTTGCCATCGGGACTGGCCGGGACGGTCCGGTTTGTGCATAATGCGCCGGTCTCTGGGGTGCAGGGGGCCCCGGTCCAGTTATGAAACGTACTCTATTGCTGTCACTTACTGCCGCGGTGGTGGCCATTGGCACCTTTGCCGGCATCTTCGGCGCGGCGGGCGGCAAGCCCACCCTGACTGCAACTCGCGACTTGAGCGATGCGGAAGTGCGACGCTCCATGGACTCGGTTTTTCGCGCCCGGGTGCGCGACCGGCTGGCCTGGACGGATTCACTGGCATCCGAGTGCGCGGGTGAGCCCATGTACCACCTGGTCCGGGCCCGCCTCTACCGGGAACTGATCCCCGTCGACGACGAGAGCAACGACGACCTCAAGCGCGAAGCGCAGCCCCTGTTCAACGAACTGGAAATGGCGATCCAGCAGTGCGACGACCGCATCGACGCGAAGGATCCGGACGACAATTACCGCCTCTATCGCGGCTGGGCATGGATGCTCATGTCGCACGTGCACACGTTCGAAAAATCGTTCTGGTCGGCGGGACGCGAAGCCAAGAAGGGCAAGGACGATCTCGAGTGGTATCTCGAGCGTCATCCCGGTGATCCGGTTGCGTCCAGCCTGATGGGCGCGTTTCTGTATTTCGCGGATACGCTGCCCTCGGCGTACAAGTTTGTCTCCAAGCTGCTGTTCCTGCCCTCGGGCGACCGCGACCGCGGACTCCAGATGATGGAGGATGCGCGCAACGAGGACAGCGTCATGAAGACCGACAATTCGCTGATCCTGTATTCCGTCTACCTGGGATTCGAAGGGCGTTACGAGGAAGGGTTGCACGGCTTCAACCAGTTGCACCGCGAGTATCCGCTGCACGCGACCTTCCTGCGCCCCGAGGCGATCATGCTCCCGCTGTTGCCGGGGCGGACCAGCGCCGAGGGTGACAGTCTCGATGCGCGCATGGCGGATATTCTGGCGCTGCCCCAGCGTGATCTCGACCTGTCGACGACGTCGCTGATTGGGTTCGAGCGGGCGTTTGCGGATCGCTTTTACAACCCGCAGCGCGCCATCCAACGCTTTGAAGAGATTGTGCGCGACAGCCCGGCGCATCCCGACTGGGTGACGGGCTTCGCCGCGTTCGAACTCGGCAGCATGCGCGCCGCGCAGGGCGACGTCGAGGCGGCGAAGACTGCGCTCGATCTGGCGATACGCGACGACCGTGTCGAGTTCCTGCACGACGACGCGAAGTCGGCGCGGTCCGCACTGGAGAAGTACCCCGATGGCACCGGTCTCGGCCCCAAGGACGTGACGGCGATCTACGGGAATGACGAAAGTGAACGCAGAGCCGTGCGCGATTCCCTGCTGGCTAAAACCAATCCCACCATCGCGGAACAGTTCTATCTGGGCGAATCCTGGCTGATGTCGGGACAGCTCGACCATGCCCTGGACGCGTACACGGGTGCCTTCAATCCCGAGGGTGCTCCGTGGGAGGAGCCCTATCAGATGGTCGCGTACACGCGCGCGGGTGAGATTCTGGCGGCGAAGGGCGACTTCAAATCCGCCTCCAAGCACTATGAAGAGGCGCGCTCACTGTGGCAGAAAGAGTATCTCCTCGACTGGGTGATGGAAGCGCGCCAGCGCTACTTCGACCGGCTCAAGGACGGCAAGGAAACCCGGCTCCCCACGTTGCTGGCCACGTCGGGCCGCTAACCGGACGCCGACCGCGGCGCGTCCAGTTGCACGCGTCGCAGGCGCAGCGCGTTCGAAATCACCGACACCGAACTGAAGGTCATGGCCGCGCTCGCCAGCACGGGTGAGAGCAGCACGCCGAAGACCGGGTACAGCACACCGGCCGCCACCGGCACACCCACGGTGTTGTAGACAAACGCGAAGAACAGATTCTGGCGAATGTTGCGCATGGTCGCGCGGCTCAGGCGGTGAGCGCGCACCAGGCCGCGCAGGTCGCCCTGGATGAGCGTCACGTCCGCGCTCTCGATGGCCACATCCGAACCGGTTCCCATGGCGATGCTGACGTCCGCCGACGCCAGTGCAGGCGCATCGTTGATGCCATCACCCGCCACCGCCACCACGCGGCCCGCCGCGCGCAGCCGCTGCACCTCGCTCGCCTTCTGCTCCGGCAGCACTTCCGCTACCACCTCGGTGATCCCCAGGCCGTTGGCCACGGCCTCGGCGGTGACGCGATGGTCTCCCGTGAGCATGACGACGCGCACGCCCTGCGAACGCAGATAGTCGAGCGCCTCGCGCGCGGACTCACGCGCGGGGTCGCCGATACCGATCAAACCCGCCAGCGCCCCATCGACGCTCACGTACATCACAGTCAGCCCGCGTGCGCGCATGGCTTCGGCGCGGGACTCATCCCCCGCTCCCACGGGCACGTGCACATCGTCGAAGAACGAGCGGTTGCCCAGCACCACGCGCCGTCCGTTGGCGTGACCGGCGACCCCCTTGCCCACGAAGTAGCGGAAGTTCTTCACGTCGCCCGCCGACACGCCGAGTTCCCTGGCGCGCGCCAGGATGGCCTGCGCCAGCGGGTGCTCGCTGGCGGTCTCCACGGCGGCGGCCAGCGCAAACAGTTCGTCTTCGCGAACCTCCGCGAGTGTTTCCACCGCCACCACTCGCGGCGTTCCTTCCGTGAGCGTGCCGGTCTTGTCCGTTACCAGTGTGTCGATGGTCTGCAGGCGTTCCAGCGCGGCGGCGTTGCGCACCAGCACACCGCTGGTGGCACCGCGCCCGGTTCCCACCATGACACTCATGGGGGTGGCGAGTCCCAGCGCGCACGGGCAGGCGATGATCAACACCGCGATGGCATTGACGAAGGCCAGCGCGAAGCGCGGTTCCGGTCCCACCAGCGCCCACACCACGAATGTGATGATAGCGGCCAGCACCACGGCGGGAACGAACCACGCGGCCACGCGGTCGGCCAGCCGCTGTACCGGCGCCCGGCTGCGTTGTGCTTCGCCCACCACGTGCACGATGCGCGCAAGCAGCGTGTCGGCGCCCACGCGTTCGGCGCGCATGTGGAATGCACCCGCGCCGTTCACGGTGCCGCCCGTCACCGTATTCCCCTCGGATTTCTCCGCCGGAATCGACTCGCCCGTGATGCTGGATTCATCCACGCTGCTGGTTCCGTCGAGCACGATGCCATCGACGGGAATCCGCTCGCCGGGAAGCACGTGCAGAATATCTCCCACGTGCACATGGGCCAGCGGCACGTCTTCGTCCCCGGCGCCGGGTCGCACGCGGTGCGCGGTATCGGGCGTGAGGCCGAGGAGCATCTTGATGGCGCGTCCCGTGCGTGAGCGCGCCCGCAACTCGAGCACCTGGCCGAGCAGCACCAGCGTGGTGATCACCGCCGCAGATTCGAAATACACCGGGGCGTGTCCGCCGTGCGTGCGCAGCGATGCGGGCATGGCGTCGCCTGCCAGCAGCGCCAGCATGCTGAATGTCCAGGCCGCGCCGGTGCCGATCCCGATGAGCGTGAACATGTTGGGTGAGCGATTGACGAGCGAGCGCCACGCGCGTTCGAAGAAGGGCCGTCCGCCCCACAACGTGACGATCGTGGCCAGCACCGCCTGCGTCCACAGCCACCCGCCCGCCGACAGGGCGTGGCCGCCCGGCAACATCCCCCACATGGCCACCACCAGCAGCGGCGCACTCAATGCCGCGGATATGACGAAGCGTCGCGACATGTCGCGCAGTTCAGGATTGTCCTCGTCGCCGGCGGTGGCCACGCGCGGTTCCAGCGCCATGCCGCAAATTGGACAACTGCCCGGACCGATCTGAACGATCTCGGGGTGCATGGGGCAGGTGTATTCGACGTCGTGACCGCCCGCATGCACCGCGGGTGCGCCCATCGATTCCGCCGTCGCATTCGCGCCGAGATATCGTTCTGGATTCGCGAGAAACTTGACGCGGCAGCCCGGCGCGCAGAAGTAGTAGGTCTCGCCCTTGTAGTCCGCCGTCGCCGCTGCCGACTCGGGCCGCACCGTCATCCCGCACACCGGATCCTTGAAATCAGTCATCCAATCTCACCGAACTTCCGCCGTTGAACGTGACCGTGTCCGCGGGGAAATTGTAGATGCTTCCCACGGTGATCGATGTGTATCCCGTCGACGAGGCACAGAAGAAGTACGTCTGGTTCTTCTGCGGCACATCCTGTGTCCACGCCGACTTCTTTGCGATGCTCAGGGCACGCGGCGTCTGCGTCACGATCCCACCGGGCGGCAACACCGCCAGCGCGAGCGAGTCGAATTCACCGCACGAGACCAGATTCAGACTGAACGCGCCCGCGGCATCGGTGCGCGCGCTGGGCGTCCCCTGAGATTGCGGGCACCCGCAATGCGGATCAGTCCCGGTCACGGGTACCAGCGCGGAGTCGGGGTGGCAGCGCACAGCGAAAGCCACCGTCATTCCCGCCACCGGTTTGCGCGTGGCGTCGAGCACGTGTCCGTGTACGCGGTAGGAGCGGAGCCAGGGTGAAGGAGGAGTGGAGGTGACGGTAAGAGGAACGAAGATCAGCAGCCAGAGGGCGCTGTAAATGAACAGTCTGAATGGTTTCATGAGCCGCCGCGCCCCGAATGACGCCGGACGATGCGTGCGTTCCTTCGCATCCCTTCCGCCTTGACGCGCCGGATGGCGCTCCCACGCGTCATTTCCCTGAATTCATCATCACCGATGCCGGCCAGCTCGTCCAGAGTCATGTCGACGAGCGGACTGCGCGCCTCCCGGTGGAATACCGCAGACTCGGCCGCCACGCGGTTGAACGGACACACGCTCTGACACGTGTCGCATCCGTACACGTCAACCTGGATGCGTGATGCCAGCGATGGATCGATGTCTCCGCGCTTTTCGATGGTGAGATACGAAATACAGCGGCGCGCGTCCAGTACGAACGGCGTATCCAGCGCGCCGGTGGGACACGCGTCGATGCATTTCGTGCATCCCGCGCACAGGGTTTCCAGCGGGCGATCGGGGCGAAGGTCGAGATCGGTCAGGAGCGCACCCAGAAAGATCCACGACCCGAACTGCGGCGAAATGACGTTGGTGTTCTTTCCCAGCCACGCCACGCCGGCGCGCATGGCCAGGGTTCGGTCCGAAACGGGATGGATGTCGCACACGGCGCGGGTGCTGGCGCCCGGAAACGCCGCGCGCACGCGTTCCTCGAATTGCGCCAGCATGCGCTGCATGACGGCGTGGTAGTCCTCGCCATGCACGTAGATGGAAAAGCGCCCGCGGCCGTCGCGCGCGTCCATGGTGCGTTGTGCGCGTTCCGTGGGCTGATAGTAGTTGAGCGCCACGCTGGCGGCGGAGCGCGCGCCGGAAAGCAGCTGGTCCGGGTCTTCGCGCAACGGACGGTGGCGTTCGAGATACGCCATTTCGCCGTGCATGCCGTCCGCAATCCAGCGGGCAAAGACGTCACTGGAACGCCGGTCGGGCGCGAGGCCGGCGATGCCGCACAGCGAAAAGCCGGTCTCGAGGGCCAGCGCCTTGATGCGTTCCTCGGCGGTATTCATGGTGTGGGTGGCGCCGTCCAGGGCCGCGCCGGGGCCGCCTGGCTACGTCTTGCGGCGGCGCTTCTTGGGGGGGCGCGGCTTGTCGTCGGGGGGCGGCCCCGGCTTCTGGACCACCTTCGTCTTCTTCTGAATTTCGACGTGTCCGTCTTCCGCCTCGCGCAGCCGGTCGTGGAAGTGCCGCAGGCCTTCGTCGACCATGTGATGAATCGTGCCCGGTTCGTAACCGCGCCGCACCACCCAGCGCCCGGCGGGTGTGCCGGTGAGAACTTCGATGCCTTCGTCGATGCTCTTCACGGCGTAGATGTGAAAACGTCCCTGCTTCACGGCCTCGATCACGTCGGGGCGCAGTTGCAGGTCGGGCACATTGACGGCGGGAATCATCACGCCCTGCTTTTTCGTGAGGCCGCGCGCCGAACACACATCGAAGAACCCTTCGATCTTTTCGTTCACGCCGCCGATGGGCTGCACTTCACCCTTCTGGTTCATCGAACCCGTCACCGCGATGTCCTGCCGCAGCGGAACGTACGCGAGGCTGGAGAGCAGCGCGTACATCTCGGCGCACGACGCGCTGTCGCCGTCGATCATGGAATATCCCTGCTCGAAACAGATGCTGGCCGACACCGTGATGGGTTTGTCCTGCGCGTACATGCGGCGCAGGTACCCCTCCAGAATGAGCACACCCTTGTTGTGAATACGGCCGCTCATTTCGGCCTCGCGTTCGATGTTGATCACGCCCGCGCGTCCCACGCCGGTTTCGGCGGTGATGCGGCTGGGCCGGCCGAAGGCGTGGTCGCCGAGGTCGTACACCGCCAGCCCGTTGATCTGTCCGACGCGGGTGCCGGTCACATCGATGAGGATGGTGCCGTCCTCGAACAGTTCCTGCACTTTGTCCTCCGGCAGCCCCACGCGGCGGCGGCGTTCACGCACCGCGGTGATCACGTGTTCCTCGCGCACCGTCTTGGCCTTGTGCTTGCCCGCCCAGTGGGCAGCTTCGCGCACCAGGTCGCCGATTTCGCTGAAACGCGTGGAGAGCTTGTCGCGCCGCCCCGCCAGGCGCACGCCTTGCTCCACCAGCGCCGCGACCGCACCTTTGTGGAAATGCGGCAGTGACTCCAGCTCCGACATGGTGCGCACAAAGCGTCCGTACTTCTTGCGGTTGGCGGTGGTGTTTTCCATCACCGTGTCGAATTCGGCCTTCACCTTGAAGATGGTGCGAAAGTCCTCGTCGTATTCGTAGAGCATGCTGTAGCTCCACTGGTCGCCCATCAGGATCACCTTGATGTCGAGCTCGATGGGTTCGGGCTTGATGGATGCAATGGGCATGAGCAGCAGCGAATCAAAGCCGCGAATGGCGTGACGCTGGCTTTTGAGCGCGCGCTTGAGCGCGGGCCACACCATCGGTTCCTCGAAGATGTCGATCACGTTCAACACCAGGTAGCCCCCGTTGGCGCGCAGCAGCGACCCGCTGCGAATGGCGGTGAAGTCAGTGGTGTGGTCGCCGTCGGGACCGGCGAAACGTTCGATGACGCCGAACACGTTGGCATACGTGGGTGAGGTTTCAACCACCACAGGCGCTTCCGTGCGGCCGCTGTTGTCGACGAGCACGTTTACCTGGAACGGCAGGTTGATCTTGCGGCGCTCGGCGTCGGGGCGCGGCACGGCGAACAGCGGCAGGTGATCGAGCACGTAGTTGCGCAGATCCGTGAGGAAGCGCGAGAGCCTCTCGTTCTTGAATCCTTCCTGGATGTCCCTGACGGTGTAGTCGACGAGCGGGGCCAGCTGCTTCTTCTCCAGTTCGGCGGTGCGGTGGTCCAGCTCGCGCTGCAGTTCGCGCGTGGCGATGAGCAGATCGTCCAGGCGCCGCGAAAGCGCCGGGTACGCGGCCTGAATACGGTCGTAGTCGGCCTTGCCGATCTTCCCCTGCGCCAGCAAACTGGCCAGCCGGTCGATGGGCACGGGTTCGTTGGCCACCACCGGGACGATCTCGGGCCGGCTGAACTCGCCGTACTCGATCTGCACCACCGAGAATCCCTGTTCGGTGACGTCCTTCTCCAGCACACGCTGCAGTTCGTCGCGGCGCTTCTTGATTTCATCCGCGATACCGGCCTGTTTGCGCTTGAAGCTCTCGCTCTGCAGCGCCACCGGCAGCACCTCGGTGACGGTGCGCAGCAGGTCGTGCAACCGGCCCCGCAACACCACGCCCTGCCCCTTCTTGAGCATCAGGCACAGCGGGCTGTCGGGGTCGCGGAAGTTGTGGACGTAGCAGATGTCTTTGATGTTGTTGCGGGTCAGGTCCATCGCGTCCAGTTCGGACTGAATGGCCGTGAACTTGCCCACCCCGGTCAATCCCGAGACGAAGATGTTGTAGCCCGGACTGTGCAGCGTGAGGCCGAGGCGGATCGCATCCAGCGCGCGATCCTGGCCGATGATGTTCTGCCGGCTCTCGAGCGAGGCCGTGGTTTCGAATCCCAATCCTGCGGGATCACACCGCCAGCGCAGGTCGCGTGGCTTTACTTCCAGCCGCGACGAGAGTGCCGGGGTGCGCCGGGACACCTTGCTTGCCATAGTGTGAATACCCTTCTATTGCAGCGCGAGGATCTCGATCTGGAGATGCAAAAAAATCCTCCGGGCCCGTGAATTGAATTGGACCCGGAGGTTATCACAGCGCCGCACCGCGTGGCAAGAACGCGCCCCGTTCTCGCGTTTGCGGGCGGCGCCGCGTCGGTTGCCGCTCGTTTAATCGAGGGCGAACTGTTTGCGCCAGTCGACGTTGTCTTCGAACGGCTTCTGGTCGGGCTTGTACATCACAAACTTGTCGAGCACCAGCACGTCCATGTTGGTGCGCATGAAACAGGTGTAGGCTTCGTGCGGCGTGCACACAATCGGTTCGCCGCGCACGTTGAACGACGTATTGATGATGAGCGGGCAGCCGGTTTCCTGGTCGAAGCGCTTGATGAGCTGGTAGTAGCGCGGGTGCGTATTGGGATCGACGGTCTGAATGCGCGCCGATTGGTCGACGTGCGTCACCGCCGGGATGGTCCGTTTGCCCTCGCGGACATCCGCCACCAGCAACATATAAGGAGACGGAATGTCGAGTTCGAACCATTCATTGCACTTCTCCTCCAGCACCGAGGGCGCGAAGGGACGGAAGCTTTCGCGGAACTTGATTTTGAGATTCACCACGCTCTTGTTCTCGGGGTTGCGCGCATCCGCGATGATGGAGCGGGCCCCCAGCGCGCGCGGGCCGAACTCCATGCGCCCCTGGAACCAGCCGATGGTCTTCTGGTCCACCAGCGCCTGCACGGTGGCATCCAGCATTCCATTCTCGTCGAACTCCTTGTACACGACGCCGTTCGAGTCCAGATACCTTCGGATCTCGTCCGTGGAGTACTCGGGCCCGAGGTACGCGTGCTCCCACTGCCACGTGCGATCGTTGCCGAGCACGGTGTGATACAGATAGGTCGCGACCCCCACGGCGCCGCCGGCGTCTCCCGCTGCGGGCTGGATGAACACATCCCTGTACGGCGTCTCCTTGACCACGCGGCCGTTGGCCACACAGTTGAGCGCCACGCCGCCCGCCATGCACAGGTTCTTGCTGCCCGTGAGTTCGTGCGCGTGGCGCACCATGCGCAGCACGATCTCCTCGGTCACCACCTGAACGCTCATGGCCACGTCCTTGTGGAATTGCTCGAGCTTCGACTCCGGCACGCGTTTGGGCTGGCCGAAGAGTTGTTCGAACTTCCGGTTCGTCATCTCCAGCCCGTAGTCGTACGCGAAGTACTTCATGTTCATCTTGAAGGAGCCGTCTTCGTTGTAGGTGATGGTCTCCATCACTTTGTCGACGTACTTCGGCTCCCCGTAGGGCGCGAGGCCCATCACCTTGTACTCGGCGCTGTTGACCTTGAAGCCGAGGTAGTAGGTGAACGCGCTATAAAGGAGGCCCAGCGAGTGCGGGAAACGGATTTCCTTCAGAATGCTGATGTCGTTGCCGACACCGTGGCAGATGGTCGCGGTGGCCCATTCGCCCACGCCGTCCACGGTCACAATGGCGGAGTCGGTGTAGGGCGACACCAGATAGCTGCTGGCAGCGTGGGAGATGTGATGCTCGCACATCACCACGTCACCCTCGTAGCCGAGCTCTTTCTTGATGAGGTTCGGAATCCACAGCTTCTTGTTGAGCCACAGCGGCGTCGACTTGATGAACGACGGGAACGACCGCGGCCACGTGGCCAGATAAGTCTGCAGAATGCGTTCGAACTTGATCAGCGGCTTGTCATAGAAGCCGACATAGTCGATCTGTTCGATGGTGATGCCCGCCTGCTTGAGGCAGTACTTGATGGCGTTGGTCGGGAAATCCTGATCGTGGCGGATACGCGTGAAACGTTCTTCCTGCGCAGCGGCGATAACCACGCCGTCCTTGAGAAGCGCGGCCGCCGAGTCGTGGTAGTAGCACGAAATGCCGAGGATGTACATCTATGTCTCCTGCGTGTGGCGCCTAGAACTGGCGGCGCACCGTCTCGAGCGTGTCTTTGAACGGCTCGCGAGGGCGATAGTAGCTCGGTTTCTTTTCCATCTTGCGATCCAGCAGGTCGGCGCGGCTGAACAGCACCGCCAGGAACGCAAACGCGAAGAGAACGAAATAGGTGACGGTCAGAAGAATCCGGGTATTGATGACGCCCAGGATATGGGCGAATTTCTTCCAGCCTCGCCACAGCAGCTTGAAGAAGTTCCAAATCGCCTTCATCGGGATGGTTACCTCGATCTGTGTTCGCGCTACAACTAAAAGCGCGCGGGGTCGGGGACCAGGCGCGCTCGGAACAACGCGGAACTATGGGAAACGGCCGCCAGAGGGCGGCCGGACGGGAACAACAGACAAGAGGATAGCACGGCGATCGATCATTCGTCAATCGCGCGCGGCGCGCGGGAAACGCGCACGGGCCCTTATCGGGCCCAGTGGACCACGTGCACGCCGTCGGCTCCCGCGTACAGTTCGTAGAGTTCGGCGCCCGCCGGCGTGGAAACCAGTTCGTATTTGCGCTCCACCACCGGTGGCTTGAACGGTTTCCAGTTGCGATTGGGCCGCGGGGCCTGCGCCAGCACGTCGCCATCGGAATTGAAGACCGTTATTCTCCAGTCGGCGCCGCCCGCCGTCTGCATCACCGCGAAGGCGCTGCCGTCCTGGGACACCGCCACCAGCACGCCTGAGCCCGGCATGCGGCGCAGCACCTTGCCGGTTGAATCGAGCAGGTTGATGGTCGAGGCATTGTCATCGGTGCGGACCCGGTGCTCACTTCCCCATCCGAAGACGGGGCGCTTTGCCAGTTGCGCCGGATTGCCCGAACCCACTTCGAAGCTCATCTGGTTGATGGAATCCTCGAACCACAGCGTCTTGCCGTCCGGATGCAGAAAGTACGCGTCCGCGCCCCGCGCCGTCGCAGGACCGCTGGCCAGCAGCGACGTGTCCAGTGTGCGCACGTCGCGGCAGACTCCCGTACCCAGATCGAAGGTCGCGATGCGCATCGACGGCGGAATCTTCTTCGATCCATCGCTCTGGTCGTCGACAAGCACGTAGAGGACGTCCTTGTCGATCGCGATGTCGCGCGCGCGCACTGTGTCGGGTTTGGCGCCGGTCAGGCGCAGACGAATCGCCTCACCGAAAACACCCGCGGGTGTGTACACCTTCACGTCGCGCTTGAGCCGGTCGTGCACCGCGATGTAGGTCGGGCTGGCCGCGAAGCAGTTGACCAGACGCGTGGTCCGGGTGGATGTACCGAGTCCGGCGCGGCCGTACTGGTCGGGCGCGGGACCGAACCCGCCGTTCACGATCGCTTTTTCGGTGAGTTGCGGAGTCGCCGCCAGCACCGGCGTCACGGTGCAGACAAGGGCCAGCAAGAGCGCAAAATACAGATTCCTCATGATTCCTCCGGTGCGTCGCGGGGGCGAACCGCGGGATGGTACGGCTTGAGGCGGTATTGAGCAAATGGTAAACTGGCACTCCAACCTGTTGCAGTGAACGTGGTGTCCCGTCGAGGGGAGATCGACCATGAAACACCGACTCCTGCCCACGTTGTTCCTCATTCTTCTCATCGCCCCCATCAGCGCTTCTGCCCAGTGGACGTGGGTGCATCCCATGCCCCAGGGAAACACGCTTCGCGATGTTGTCTTTCTGACCAACACCACGGCTATCGCCGTCGGAGACTACGGCACCATACTGGTGACGCATGACACCGGCGCTACGTGGTCGGTGGCGTGGAACGTGGACGGCGTAACCGGAACCCTCCAAGCCATTGATCGACTGGATGACAACACCGCCGTGGTTGTGGGTGACGGTGGCGTCATGTTACGCACCTCCACCCAGGGTTTCTGGTGGGACGTGATTTCGGGGTTGGGGTGGCCCGATCTGGTTGATGTCTCATTCGCCGACGCAACCCACGGCATTGCCACGGGCGGGATCCAGGGGAACTCGGTTGCGTTGCGTACCAGCGGTGGCGGCGTCAACTACAGCTGGGACACCGTCTCCCTCGGCAGCACGGTATTTCGCAACGTTGATATGGCGTCCGCGACGGATGGTTTTGCGATCAGCGACGTGGGCCTGTTGTACCACACGACCGACGGCGGCGCGAGCTGGTCTGTGGCCACGCCCCCGGCCAGCGGCAACACCAGCCTCTACGTTGTGGACTTCCTCGACCCCCTGCACGGGGCCGTCGCAACCACGCTGGGAGAGGACCACTTTTTCAACCCGGCGCCACCCACGTGCTTTGTGACGGCGGACGGCGGCGCCACGTGGTCATCGTCGAGTCTGAATTATGGCCTGCTGACCCAGGACTATTTCCCGGGTGAAATCCTCTACCCGCAGTCGGGAACGATCCTGGTTGCCGGCAAGGTGGTGTGTTGCACGACCAGCGCGTTCGATTCGCCGCCGACGGGTGAACTCTCCCTTTCGACGGACACGGGTGCGTCGTTTGCATCCGCGGCGAACGGCCGCCCCATGTACGGACTGGCACGCAACGCCGACGGAACCGTGATCACCGTGGGCGAACACGGACGCATGCTGCGGCGCGACAGCGGGGGCACGATCACGACCATCGGCGGTCCCGAGCCCTCCCAGGGTTACAACCAGTTTGCCGTCGGCAGTTCGTCGTTCTTGAATTCGCAGGTCGGCGTGGCGATGAGCAGCGACGGGCTCAACTACGTGTATGGCGAGGGAAGCTATCTGGGTGCCACCACCGATGGCGGCGAAACCTGGACACAGGTGTCGAGGCCCGAAGACTGCATGGACGTGGTCTGTCTCTCCTCCACGGAAATGCTGGCCGTCGGTCTTCTCTACAACCAGGGCGCCGTGCTGCGCTCGACCAACGCCGGCGCTTCGTGGTCGAATATCTGGACGCAGTCGTCCCCGTCCGCGCTGACCGCGGTTGCGGCGGG
>OBLQ010000199.1_pt1 | contig 22176 bp, 24 predicted proteins | sample 1519881 | NCBI WGS metagenome assembly OBLQ01 (sample SAMN01911456, study PRJEB22533) | soil metagenome | biome: Soil | place: Malaysia | collected 2012-04-30 | depth DG_metagenome m | reverse complement strand
GGACGCCCATGGTTGTGGTGCTGGACCAGGGGGAAACCATCCATGGCGTGATCGAGTGGTACGACAGGCAGTGCATTAAAGTACATCGCGCCAATGAACCGAACCTGCTGATTATGAAAAGTTGTATTCGCTACATGTATAAGGAGTCAGACGCCGGCAACAACGGCAATGGTTCTTACGGTGGCGATATTGAAGTGGAATAACTTGCGTCGGATTCGGATCTTACTCCGGGGTTGCGCCTTTTCCGGGAAACAAAACACTTAGCACCAACCGGGAACAAAGGCATTTATCGGACCGCAAGGCGGTTTTCCGCGAAGGTACGGCCACGGCTGGAAAGGCCGGGGCATCCGACGCCCGAATGAAACCGCTTGACACCGGACTTCGAGTCTTCCTAGCATGAGAGGGAAGGGTGTCGCTTGAGTATTTCCGCAAGGTATCGGCAAGTTTCGTCATTTCTCCCGAAACCGCCCCGCCGGCATTTAGAATGCTGCGAGGGTTCCAGTGGAAGTGCCCCCAGGTTCTCGCTGAGCCTTCTGGCTGTCTTGCTGGGAGCCTGCTGGTTTTTTTTCATTCAGGCAGCGCCCCTTCACGCCCAGGACCACAAGAGCAAAGTTCCCATCGTTGGCAAGCTGAGTTCAGGCAACCGCCAGTCGGCCTACAGCGGAAAAGTTCAATCGGTTGACATGAAACAGAGGATCCTGAACGTCAACCCGCTTCAAGGCCGTAACGCCGAAATCTTCCCTTTTAAAAAGAATGTGCGCATTGAAAACCTCAACGGGAACAGGATGAACCTGTCCGCGCTGACTCCCGGAACAGCGGTGCTGATCTACTTTGACCAGAAGTCGGGGGAGCGCACGATCAAGAATATTGTTGTTTTGAGTTCCGGCAAAGAGCAGGAAAAAGGCAAGTCTGCGCCTTCTTCCTGAGAGCCTTGCCGGAAATGGCCGGCCTCCTGACACAATCCATGAAAATAGGAATCACGTGTTACCCAACCTATGGCGGAAGCGGCGTTGTCGCAACTGAACTCGGCCTGGAACTGGCCGCGCGCGGGCACGATATCCACTTTATCAGCTACGCTCTCCCAGTGCGGGTTTCGGAACTCTCTGAACACATCCACTTCCATGAAGTGGAAGTGATGAACTACCCGCTGTTCGACCATCCACCCTACACGCTGGCTCTGGCTTCGCAGATGTACAACGTGGCTGTCAACGAATCGCTCGACATCCTCCACGTCCATTACGCCATTCCTCATTCCGTCAGCGCCTACCTGGCCCGGGCCATGATGAAAGAGCGCCGGGTCCCCGTTGTCACAACGCTGCATGGCACCGACATCACGCTGGTGGGCTCCGACCGTTCCTATCTGCCGATTACCCGTTTCGCCATCGAGCAGAGTGACGCCGCCACCGCCATTTCGGAATATCTCCGCCAGAAGACTGTGCGGGAATTTGGCATTAAGCGCCACATCGACGTGATCACCAACTTCGTGAATTGCGACGTGTTCCATCCCCAGGACAAACAATCTCACCGCCAGGATTTCGCCTCGCACGGCGAAAAGATCCTGGCGCACCTTTCCAATTTCCGGCCCGTGAAGCGCGTTATGGATGTGGTCGAAATTTTTGCCCGGGTCCGGAAAGAGATTCCCGCAAAGCTGATGATGATCGGTGACGGGCCTGACCGCACCTCAGCCGAGTGGCTGGCGCGCGACAAGGGCCTGGCAGAAGATGTTCTCTTCCTGGGCAAACAGAATCAGGTGCAGGATCTGCTCTGCTGCGCCGACGTGGCGCTGCTGCCGAGTGACCTGGAGTCCTTCGGGCTGGTGGCGCTGGAGGCCATGGCGTGCGCCGTTCCCTGCGTCTGTTCAAAAGTTGGGGGGCTTCCTGAGGTGGTCCAGGACGGCGTGGAAGGGTTTCTGGTGACACCCAGAGATGTGGACACCATGGCTGCCCGCGCGTTGGATATTCTGACCAACCCCGACCTTCAGCATAAAATGGGAGAGGCAGGCAGGCGGCGTGCCCTGTCCCAGTTCTGTGCCTCCAAGATCATTCCTCAGTACGAAAGTCTCTACCAGCGTACCCTGGAAAACAGCTAGTCAAACGCCCCCCTCGGGACCATCGTGTAACGCCTGCTCATGCCGGCCGGTGCGGGCCGCCCGGGAATATCCCCCCTTGATCGCGCCCAACACGACCGTATTAAAACATATATAATCGCATATTATTTCGCCTATCATTTGACTTATATAATCCATGTGACCTATCATGCTCCGTGGTCCGTTCCTGGGGGAACAATTGTAATACGTCATGTGACAGGAAGGCGCAGCCCTGACTTCGGCTGTAAGCATAACGGGCGTGTCTGCCAGATCACGTCATGTGCAGTTGGGACCGAGGCTCTTGTGATAAGATTTGAATTCCAGGAGTTGCGATCTTCTGCAAGTGATTCCAAACTTCCGATCCCAACAACTGTAAAGGTCAATTTTCTGTGTTGAAAGTTCAATGGTCAAGATGGCGGCGCCGTCTGCCCGTCGGAGTAGTTCTGGGTGCAACCCTGGCGTTGTTTCCCCAGGCGATTTTCGGCCAGGCCACAAGGCAGTACCCGCGCAGTGACTTTCAGTCATGGTTGGACTTCAGCGCCACCCATCAACTCAACGAAAACACCGATCTGCTGATAGGCGCCGGACTTCGTTACGGCAATGACCAGGGACACCTGATCTACCGCCGAATTACCTCAGGTTTCGCTTTCCACTGGCACAAGTTCCTGACGCTTGAGCCTTACTACCAGTATTCCGTGAGTGATTCTTTGGCCGGGCCGTTAACACCGGAAAACCGGCTCGCCTTCGCAACCACCGTCGGAACTCCCTGGAAGCGATGGTACGTCAGCGACCGGAACCTGGGCGAAAGGCGTTTTCTGGTGGGCGCGCGGGAATGGCGGTATCGAAACCGGGTGGAAATACGGCGGCCGGTTACGGTGGTCCGCAAGGAGTTGAGTGTTTTTGCCTGGGACGAAGTCTATTACAGTTCGCTCGTGGGCAGGTGGTATCGAAACCGCTTAGCTCTGGGTGCCGGGCGAAGGCTCAACCGGAAACTTTCCATCGACCTATTCTACGTGCATCAGAACGACGGGTATTCCCACCCAGGCGATCTGAATGGCCTCGGGTTGTCCCTCAAGACGCGATTTTAAGGGAAGCCAGGCAGTTTATGGGAGGGACGGAACTGGACCCATCGTTTCGGCTTGCCGCAGATCCCGCCTTGCGGGACGGGAGGAAGTGGGCATCGCTGCGGCAAGTCGATTGTCGTTCTCCAACGGCTACTGATGAATCAATCTTACGGGAACGGGAGAACTGCCGCCTCCGGCGACAACAGGCGGGCCACCGTTTCCGCCGCCCCCGGCTGACGGGCATGGGATAACGTTCATGACTGTGGTGTTGACATTTCCGCTGGTCTCGTTGTTGAGGAACAGTTGCAAATATCCAACCACCGTAACCGTAATCTGCGAGGCGCAGGAATTGCCCGGGCACAGCGGGGTGCCATCGTACAAGGGAACGGTCACAACGGAGTCAGAAGTGTCAATAGGACCACTCTGGCCGTAGGGATTCGCTGAGCCCGCTGTAATGGTCCACAGGTCGCCACCCGAGCCAGGAACGGCTATGGTGTCCTGACCCGATGAGCCTTGCTGATGAATCAGGCAATCGACTCCCTGCCCGGTGGGGCCAACCATGTTGCCGGTGATCGGCTGGATCACCTGGCTTCCACAACTGATTTGTGTCGTGTTGCAGCATTCGATGTTCTGCCTGTAAAGCGATCCACTGGAGGGACCACCACCTCCACCACCGTTTGCGCAGGAAGGGCACGCGCTTGCCACCTGGCCCGGGGGAAGGTAAACGGGATAAAACTTGCTGGGGCCGGACGCCTGCGAGGGGTCACTGGACTTGATCGTGATCGTTTCCCCTTGCACCCCGCCCCCGGAGGAGGACCCAGGGTTGAGAAGGGTCGTACTGTAAGGACTGGAAGGATAGGAGTCAATAAACTGAGACGCATACCCACTGGGGAAGCTGGAATCCGCGCATGCGGGATTCTTGTAACCTGATGTCCAATTGTGGCCTGGGTCACAATTGGGCATCAGCCATGGTTTAAGGCACTTTGCTCCGACCGGAGGGCCTCCGCCCGCTGGATTGAATGCCTCGGCCACTGCTTTGGCTGAAACGTTCGCCGAATAGATCCCAAAAATCTTCACAAAGAACGTCGGCATGGGGTTGGTGTGCGCGGTGTCCCGCCCTGCGATGACCTGTAGTTGCGGGTCGTTGGCGCTGGTCTCAATAAATGTGACGTCAGCCGTAGTGATGTTGGGGGTAACCCCGGCGATCAGGTTCGCGTTCGTAACAGCGACTGCCTTGTCTTTGGCTTTAGCCTGGCAGTCTGGGGTGAGTGTGCCGCTTCCCGCCGTGCATTTTAGCGCGATATACTGCGCTGCGGCCAAAGCGCCCGCATCAGCCGCGCGTTGGGCCTGATTTCGTCCCACATAGAGAGACGCGAGGTCAATACCGAGTCCGGCGATCCCGAGGACAAAAACCATCGAGACAGCAATGATCAGGATGCTGACTCCCCGATCGTCATAGCGATTTTTTCTGGCGTAAAGGTTCCTCATGTTTTTGCAGCCCCTCCTGCTGCTGTCCGTAATCAGCTGCACCGTTTGCGTGGCGCGAACGCGCCGGTACAGCTACGGGTCGAACAAGTTAGAATTCAAAAGCCTCGGACCCCCGTTTGGACCCCACATCCTGTAACCAAAAACCGTCCACGTACAACCGTTAACACTATAATCTACCAGCAAATTGCGAGTGCACAAGGCGCTAGCTAACTAATGTAAATTCGGCCATGGTGGAACGCGTCATTAACTACTTGTTAAAAACCCCTTACTGGCAAAAAACGCTGTAGCGCCCCAGCCTTACTTACCAATTCCATGCCTACCGGGTTGCATCACGTCCCGCGCCCGAGTCATCTACTTAGCAACCTGCGTTCCAAAACCACGCATTACGAGCGTCAAGGGCCCAGGCGCATCCCCACTTTTTGTCCGTGGATTTATAGGATAGCCAGACTGGTTACTTGAGGCGTCCCCATGAAACTCGGGCAACCTCTGTGATTACATTGCAATGCAACAGAATTCCGCAGTGCTGGAGCAACTGGTTTTCGATTGCGGGCACACGCTTGCCGGGATTTAGCCGGGCGCTAAGCGCACAGTCAAGTAGATAGGGACAATGACAAGAAAAATAAGAATTTAAGTCCTCCCGGCGAACATTTTTCGCCGCGTGCACCAAAAATATACTATCCTTCAAAATAACGTCAAGTTTTGGTCACTTAGAATGTAATTGTTCCGGGTTCCTCGAAATTCCACAGTGCTTGCTGTCATTCACACGCAGCGGTTTGCGTTTGAACTGAAAACATATGCCTGCAAAACTTTTCACATTGACTACTTGGGAAACCCCTCCCTGGCTGGCAATGACGGTTCGTCTCCCTGCCCTCAGCAGTCTCTAATTCGGATTTCTGGCACGCAAAGCGCCTACGGTCCAGGAAGCAATTCCCCATTCTAAGAGCCCGGCGAAAAGACCAACAACGACAACTTCCAATGCGAATGCGCCAAGCAGGTAAGTCCACACATGGCCTTGCGGGCGGGTGTAGAAGTGCGTTTTGAAGTAAGGGAAGGCCGCTCCCATCAGCATTGCCACGTACACCCAGAAGCGCCAGGTCCATCCGAGCACCATCGCAGGAATTAAGAGCTTGCGAGGCGTGGACAATCCTATCAAAGCCCCCACACCGCCCAGGAAGAACCCGCAGAGAAGGAAGGCAACCGTCGAGCTCCATGAGGAAGAAACAACGGGAGCCATGTCCAGCGCTTCAGACCAGAAGCGAATCACAACCAGCCCGCCCAGGACAGCCCCGGGCCCAACAGTAACCGGCCAGTGCCAGAGCACCAGCATGGCGGCCATCAGAACCAGGACAACCATGGCATCCGGAACGATCGCCAGGAGGTGCTCAAGAGAGTGTCGCATCAGGTGTCCCCAGTTGCCCCAGTCCTGCGGCTCGGCAAAATGGCTTTTCTCCAGGCTCAGCCCACCGGAGATGATGGTGAACACGATCACCCACCCTTGCGTCCAGGCAGCCAGCAAGACCCCGGGCAGGACAATTTGCCATGATTTTCGCACGCCGCGGAGCGGAGCCACGGCTCCCAGGTAAATGGCCACGAGACAAACGGCGCCGGAGCTGGAAAGGTAGCGCGTCAACTGGTGAGACATCCCGAAAATCTCCAGAACGAACCGAACGATGATCAGCAGGGCGATAAACACGAACGGACCCGCCAGCCAGGGGCGGTATCGGAGCTTTGATTGGCTTTGCTCTGTAACATCGGCCATCGGAGTCCTCCTTCAAGTCCAGAATGGATGCAACAGGTCCTCAGGCATAACGCACGTTGCGGACATTCTAACTCCGAACACCAATGCAAGACACCCGAAATTCAGTGGGGCAGGCTGGAAAGGAAGTTCTTGACCGCCTGCTCGTAAAGGTCATGGCCGGAAGTAAATCCCTCTCCATGGCGGCGGCCGGGAACCACCAGGATCGCTTTGCCGGGGCTGGTGGAATGGGAATAAAGCTCGCGGGCAACCTGGGGCGGGATGCGCCGGTCACCCTCGACGGCGATGAAGAGAATGGGACGCGGGTTGATGCGATCGACGGCTTTCCTCAGGTCAAAATCTGACGGCCAGAAACCGCCACGCCAGGCAGACCAATAGATGGTCTCATCCACAATCGGGAAGGCGGGAAGATGAAAGAAAAGGCGGGCATGGTGGGCAATTGTGTGGCTGTATGAAAGGAAAGAACTGTCAGAGATCACCGCGGCCACATCCTGCGTGTCAGACGCAGCCATCAGCGAAGCCGAAGCACCCATCGAAATGCCCCACAAGACAATCGGACGCGCGGCTTCCTCGTGGTCCAGGGCGTAATGGACCGCCGCAATGGCGTCAAGCCGCTCCTGGTATCCCAGCGTTCCGATCTCCCCTCCGCTCTCACCCGAATGGCGAAAATCAAACAGCAGCCCGTTGTAACCCAGGCTGTGGCCAAATACCTCCATGGGAAGCATTTCAATCCGGGTGCGATTGAGCCCGTGGCAGTAGACGATGGTGCCGCGGGCTTCGGGGCCGGCCGGGACGTACCATCCCTTCAAAGGGATGCCGTCCGAAGAACGGAAATCAATGGACTGATATTCGAGGCCGTAGGATTGCGGCGTTTTGCCGTCATTCCGGTCGTGAAAATGAAACCTTCTTTGAGTGATGATGCCCGTAAGGAACCACGGCACGACGACAAGGAAAAAGAGAGCCACCAGCGTGAGCAGGACCAGAATGATGTTTCGAATGATTCGACGTTTTGACAATGTCTTCTCCTCCTCTGCCGGTTTATTGTTCCTCCGCCTGGTCCCCTCGATCATGAACGCGGATCGCTTGTGGCCTTGCCGGGCTCAACGATATGTGTCGCCAACAGGAGGGCGACGATGCCCGTCATCACCGCGCACAAAGTCGTCACCGCAAGATATCCGTGCCGTCCGTAAATGGCGCCGCCGGCCAGCACCACCAGTCCGATCCCCATCTGCGAAAAGACGTTCCGGAGGGCGATGAAGGAACCGCGTTCAGCGGTCGGAACCAGTTCTGTCATCAGAGCGGCCAGCGGACCTTGCCGTGTCGCTGCGCCCAGGCTGGTCAAAGCAAAAACAACCAGAAGTCCGGCGCCCCAAGGAAAGAACGGGACCAGCGCCACTGAAAGCGCCAGGAGCACGTTGCCTGCAATCGACATGGGCCGTTTTCCCCAGCGGTCCGAAAGGATGCCGGCGAGCGGCGCGCTGACCAGCGCTACAAGGCCTCCCAGCATGAAGACCCAGCCAATGGTCCGCGTGGGGACACCGAACGACGAATTCAGCCACTGGCCGATGTAGTAGAGAAAGCCGTAAAGCCCGCCCGAAACCAGGAAGGCAATTACCAGCCCGGCGCTGGTGTCACGACGCCTGAAAAACGACCGGCAGGCACGAAAGGTGGACTTCCACTTTTCTGACGTGGGAGTAGCTTCGCGCCTGTCGCGAGGCAGGCGAATAGAAAGCAGGGCGACCACGGCGGCCAGAACGGCAAAGAAGTAAAATGTGTTGCGCCACCCCAGACGGTCGGCCACCTGGGCGGCCAGCGGAACTCCCAGGATAGGGGCGGCGAAATACGCTGTCGAGATCCAGCTGAGCGCGCGGCCCCGGACGCTGTAGTCAAACCAGTCGCCCGCAAATGCGATAGAGCAGGTTGAAATGGCCCCGGCGCCCAGACCGGTGAAACCGCGGGCCAAAGTCAGCCCCATAAAACTCTCTGCGTGCGCGGACATCCATGAGGCACAACCAAACACCACCGCTCCAGCAATAAGAAAACGCTTGCGGCCATAATGGTCAGAAACAATCCCCGTGACGAGTGACGCCAGGGCCGCTGCCGCCGAGTAAAAAACAGCCAGCAATCCTGCCTGCTCAACGGTGATGTGGAGGGAATCGATCAGCAGAGGAAGAAGCGCGGGAATGGTCTGGTTGTCCGCCAGACCCAGGAACAGCAGAAGAAACAGAATGCAGATGATCAGAAAATTCACCCGTCGTCCTCGCAAAGTGGTAACCGACAGGCTCTGAGGCCTTCAGGAGTGCCAAGGTTGTTCGAATGTCCGGAGTCTTCATGCCGCCCCGCTCCGGAGGACTCTTCCTGCCTGCGTTATTCGAAATGATGGAGATCCAGGTGGGTCGCAGCTTTGTCGGTCATGTCAACAACACTTGCTGCGCCGATTCCAACGGCAACAACAATGGCGTCCGAAATCTCTTCCTTGGTGGCTCCCAGTTCCAGGGCCTTCTTGATGTGGCCCCGTGTGCAACCTTCACAGTGGGCCACCAGCGAGCACCCGATCGCAATCAACTCCTTGGTCTTGGCGTCGAGCGTGGTGGTGCTGAAATAAGTCTCCTTGTAGAACGACTTGTAGATGTTGCGAAAGCGGGGCTCAATCATGCTCATTGAGCTGGGAGTGATTTTCCCTTTGTCGGAGTCGCGTTTAGCCATCAACCTTCCTCGGACATATGGATTTGCGGGCAAGGAAACCAGCGTCCTGACCGATCAACCTCTTGAATTCCGCCACCGGCTGGAACGGATATTGAAATCCCGGTACAAAACTTTGATATTAACACAGATTGATACCACGTACGGGCGACAGGGGTTTTGGGCGGCTGCCGAAGCCTGTGTCGCCTGACTATCTTCCATGGAGTGGTCATGGAAAAGTGCGTCGGCAGCCGTTCCCAATCCTTCGTGGAGCCAGCTCGATCGGCATAGGGCAAAACTAATCCTGTGCAGGCAGAAGCCGCAGTGTATACTGGCCCAACCCTGTTCGGGAACCCCGATCAATCTCAGAACGAGGATAAGACTATGGCGTAGCAACCAACTGGTCGATCAATCAAGGTCGGGATGTTCATGGGTGCAACAGATCCCGGCATCACTCTCGATAGGAACGGGCCGCCGGGGTATTTGGGAAGGAACGGTGATGGATGAAGGTCAGAATCAAGGTCGCCAGGCTGCACCCGAACGCTACACTACCTCGATACTCACATACGGGACCTTTCGGCGACCTCGCCGCGGACCTTTCGGCAGCGGAAGCGGTTTCCCTTGCAGCCGGGGAAACCAATTCGGTCGGCACGGGACTGGCGTTTGAGTTTCCTCCTGAATTTGGGGCGCTGGTCGAAGATCGCTCGGGATTGGCGCTCAAGGGCATCACCACGCTGGCAGGCGTGATCGATCCCGGCTACCGTGGGGAACTCAGAGTTGTGATGACCAACATGGGAAGCATGCCTTTCGATATCAAGCCGGGGGACCGGATCGCCCAGCTCCGTATTGTTCATCGCATTGAAGCAGAGTTCACCGAGGCCGAATCAGTATCTGAAACGCAACGGAATACGCGCGGCTTCGGGAGCACCGGCAAGTAATCCGAACAGCCATGAGCGGAACTTGCCGCCCCATCGGGTGAGGAAAAGGCAAACGGCAGGAGGCCTGGTTACGGTTCAGCCTGGGCCGTTTCAACGGAGACCGCTTCTTCAGCCGCCACCACCTCCGGAAGCTCAAAGCGTACGGTGGTTCCCTTTCCGGGCTCGCTTTCCACCTTCATAGAAAACTCGTGGCCGTAAAGCACCTTCAGCCGTTCCTGGACGTTCATGATTCCGATGCCGGAAGCGTAAATCTCCGGCAACCGGCTCTTGGGAATTCCCAGGCCGTCGTCGCTGACCTGGATGGCAATCCGTCCGTTGCGGCGCGTCGCGCGCAGGGTGATGGTTCCTCCTTCGATCTTGGGGCCGATGCCGTGGCGAATGGCGTTTTCAACCAGCGGCTGCAGGATCATGGTGGGAACAATCACATCCAGCGCGGCCGGATCAATTTCCTCCACCACCCGCAACTTATCAGTCCCAAAGCGCACCACCTCAATGTCCAGATAGTCGGCGATGAAGTCGAGCTCCTGGCGCAGGGGCGCAAAGTGGGTCTGGGTCTTGAGCCTTCGGCGCAAAATGTTGGAGAGTTTCACCAGAACCTTGCGGGCGGTGTCCGGGTCCAGCCGGATCAGCGAGGAAACGGTGTTCAGCGTGTTGAAGAGGAAATGAGGATTGATCTGGCTGATCAGGCTGTCCATGCGTGCCTGGATGAGGCTTCGCTCCTTCTCTTCCAGCTTTCGCTCAATGCGGGTGTTGTTCCAGATGCGCAGCGGAAGCGCCACGGCAATGGCCGTAGCGAAAAGGACCAGGATTTCCGTCCAGAGTCCCGTCGGGTTCAGGAAAAAAAGGTTACCGTTGGATACTCGCCCCAGCTCTACGCGCGATAATTCCAGGAAAACGCAAATCAGGAAAAAAAGGACCTGCCAGTCCATCGAAGGCTGCTTGAACCGCTGCTTGATGGAGCGATAGAGGCTGAGGTCAATGAAAGGCGAAAATTTCCACACTTCCTCTTTGTTGGGGCAGAGCCAACGCGCCGACCCGGCCACCACCGCGTAAAGCACGGCCATGGGAACGGCCAACAGTTCATGCTTGATGAGCACCGCCGGCAGGCTCACCATCATGCCCACCACCAGGCCAACCATGGTGCCGCCAAGCAGCCCTCCGAGAACGGTGATTTCAAGGCTCAAATCCCCGCCCCGGTAGTTTGCTATCAGGCGAGTCAGGACGCCCAGCATGAAAGGCACGCCAATGAATGAGGCGAAAAGAAGTTTTTGTTTTGGGGTACGAATTTCAACCAGGAGGAGGCGACAAAATTTGTCAAAACGCGCAATGATGCTGGCCAGTGAGGCGATCACACCCAGTTTGATCAGCAAGGTGACGAGGACAATCGCAGAGGAACTGGCTGCCGTGGAATTCATGCAGAGCTTCCCTGGCCGACAGAGGCCGGGACGGACAAGCCGCCACCGACCATTCGGACGATTTCAAGCCGGTCGCCGTTCTCCAGCCGCGTCTCGTTCCAGCTTGCTCTTTTGACAACTTCCAGATTGCGCTCGATTGCAACACGGTCGGCCGGAAGCTCCAGCCATTCGACCAGACCCGCGAGGCTCAGACCATCGGGAACTTCACGCTGCTCACCGTTCAATTGCAGGGTCATGATTCTCCCAGGGAACCAGCGACCGGAGCCGCGACCGACGGCGGCCTGATTTCTCCGGCCCGAACCTGAGCGATTACCTGGCGATGCTGGCCTTCCAGCAGGAGTGTAAACTGCTGCCCATCACCGTCATGTGCCATGGATAAACCGGGATGCGAGGTCTTGAGAGAATGGACAACAGCGCCTTTGACATACACGGCGGTTTCGATGTCCGCTTCTTTACGAACTTCAGTCTGAATGTGAAAAAGTGTTCCTTCAAACTCTACTTCAGTATTAAAGCCACTTACCATGCTCCGGACCCCCGAAGCACCCCCTATTTCCCCTGTCAGCCCAAACTTATAAAAATAGTAACGATACCGGCGCTGCAAGGCAACAGAAAACTCATAGGACGCACAAGCCGGGTATATGGCCTGGCAAGTTGAAGGGGCAGGACTTGTACTAGGAGCCTGGCGGAGTTTCAGAAATTTAGAGCCGATTCGAAGCCCACAATCACCGGCAATGGACGGAATTGTCCGGGGCCGGGGCAAAACTCCTCCCCAGCCCGGGTACCTGCATAGCGCTTCCTCATCGAAAGACGGCTGCCGTTTCATGCGGGAGCGGGAGGCCAGGCCTCCCTCATCCCGTGAAACCGCACAGCACTATCGAACTTTGACGAAGATGATCGCCAGTGTGTAAAGGGCCAGTGACTCGATGAAGATCAGGGCCAGAATCAGGAAGAGCTGGATTCCAGGCCGGGCGCCTGGATTCCGGGCCAGACCTTCGCAGGCCCCGGCAGCAGCCTTTCCCTGCCCCAGTCCACAGAGACCTGACGCGATAGCCATCGCAAAACCCGAAGTGATGGCCACCCAGTTGGCGCCACCGCCCGAGCTTGCCGCAGCAGCTCCCCCTTGCGCACCAAACAGCGGGGCCGTGAGCAGCAGGCCCGCAATCGAGGTGCAAAAGATCATAATCTTCCGCATCATCTTTCCTCCTTAACATTAGCCCCACCCTACCCAGGGAGGCTCTGACTATAAATTTCCGCCGGCCGTTTTCCCCCGTTCCTAACTCAGGGAAGAACCACGCAGGCGGCAGTTCCGGCGCTCGGCTGCGGCCAAGCGTACTTTCCTGCCTCCGATGGCGCCAAACTTTTTCCGAACCGGCTCCCTCAGGAGCTCGAATCTCTTCTCATCCCGGGCGGCGAACCGGACTACCCACATGGCCGCGGGTCACACCCAGTTCCGGGGTCCGCGCTCTGCCCGTTTGACGGTCAAAACACAATTCCGGAGAACCCGCCTAGTGTTCCTCTGCCGTTGCCAGGCTGATGTAAAGCGCCGGCAGGATCATGAATACATAGGCCTGGAGGAACGACTCGAATATGTGCAGTGCCATGAAAATGGCCGGTATCGCAATCGGAATCAAGCCCGTAAACACACCCTCAAGGATCCCGCCCACCAGCATGTTGGCCCAAAGACGAACGCTGAGCGAAAGCATCCGCAGGAAGTTGCTGATGAATTCAGTCGGGAACATGATGATGGCAATGGCCATCATGGGTCCGCAGAGGTGCCGTAGATAACCCAGGACTCCATGCCGGCGAAAACCCTGAAAGTTGTAATGAATAAAAACCAGGACGGCACAGCCAACAGGCACCTGAACGCTTGCTGTGGGTGTTACAAACGTTGGAATCAGGCCAATAATATTGCAGATAACGATAAAGAGTCCGAGCGTCCCAATCAGGGGGACATAACGCCGGGCGCCGTGGCCGATCATGTCATCAACGAGGTTCTGGGTGAATTCCAGGAAGATTTCCATGGCGTGCTGGAGCTTGCCAGGATTCTCCACCGAAAGTTTCCGGCGCAGAAAGATTGCTGCAACAACGATGAGCAGCAGCACCAGAATCTCTCCGCCAACGTAATCCGGAATGGGATAGTGCGGATTCGCAGGCGGGATCCCGGCCTTGGACATCAGGGTGGCCACAAGACCGCCAAACAGGTCGTTTAACAGCTTCGCAAACCAGAAATGTTGTTCAGGCACTCAGAAATTCTCCACCAACCAAGGTTCGTTCACGCCGTGTCCGGAAACCGGACGGCTGCACCAAAGACTTCTCAGGTAGCCTTTGGATGGCGCAAGGCCGCACCGATTTGAAATATCGACTCCGCCAGGGCCCCGGCCATGGGAACAAACAAGCCCAGCACCACGGCTTCAATCGGCAACCAGTTTTCACGATAAAACACAAAAATTACGGCAATTGCCAGCGGATAACGTACCAGCAATTTGCCAAGCATCATTCTGGACGGCCTTACCCGGCCGGCATTCATCAGGCTGACCACCGCTTTATGCAGCCACGAATAACCCACCATGGCGACTGCAGCGCCCAGGGCAAATCCGCCAGCCGCGCGGGGCCCCGCCACAAGCAATGCCGCTATCGCACCGCCGACGGCGAAACCCATCATCCACCGCGGCAGCCTCGCCTCAGCGCGTTCCAGCGTTGCCTGATCAATCGTCCCGAGCCGCACTTTTTTCCGTCCGGGTCAGAATCTGGTATATCTCCATGATTCCGCCGATGGCGCCTGCCAAACCTCCTATGATACTCAAAATCGGGTAAGTGTGCAGATGCTCATCGAGAAACCAGCCTAACAGGACGCCCCCTACAACAGCGCCTGGGATGATGAAACCCAGACTCGAGTAGAACGCAACCTGCGCCCAGATGCTCCCGGAATTGGTTTTTTGTGGGAACGCCATTCCCACGCCTCAATCAGAGAAACCAGCGGGGGGCAACCGTTACGCCCTCACGAAAAGGTGCCACGGAACGTTTTTCAAGGTCCACCGCTTTCCAAGCGCCTTGAACCTGGCCGCACAGGTGCCGAGGCTCACCGCCGTCGGCACCTTTTTCGGGGCCCTTTTCACCGACATTCTTGCAATAATGTCAGGATTTCAGAACTTAAGGCAGCGATCCTGTCCGTGACAACCAGGACTAATAGAATATAATGAATCCACCCGATCAGCGAAGCAAAAAAATAACCGACACATTGGAATTACAGGAGGCAAAACCGTCTCTTGCACCAGCCGTGCGCCCTACGAGCCCTTCGAGGGGTTCAATATTCCCTTTAAACCGCCTGCCGACTTGACATGCACGTCCCTCTGCGGGAACGGAATCTCCACACCTTCGCGCCGGAAAGCCGCATCAATCGCGAAATTGAGGCGACTGCGGAGCAGAAAATGCTTGGCCGGTTCCACGGTCCATACGAGCAGTTCCATGTTCAGCGAGGAATCTCCGAACTCAATGAATCGGACCTCGGGCTCCGGGTGTTTCAGGACGCCTTCCGTCTCATGGGCAACCGCGAGCAGCACCCGCGTCACGGTTTCCAGGTTCGAACCATAGGCCACTCCCACGGGGACGTGGATCCGTACCTTGGGATCGCCAATCGACCAGTTGATCACCTTGCCGTTGATGAACTCGGAGTTGGGCACAATCACGGAAATGTTGTCGTTGGTCTGGATAACGGTTGACCGGAAATTGACCGCGCGGACGTTGCCTTCCACGCCTTCCATGGTGATGCGGTCGTTCACGCGGATGGGCCGCTCCACCAGGAGAACCAGACCGCAGACAAAGTTGGCAACAATGTTCTGAAGACCAAAGCCGATGCCGACACCGAGTGCGCCGGCCACAACGGCGATCGCGGTCAGATTGATGTTCAGGATCCTCATCCCAACCAGCACTCCGATTACCCATAAGGAGTATTGAGTGAGCGAGGCGACCGCGTATTGAGCGCCGGTCTCAACAGGAACCCTGCTGAGGAAGTACACCTCCAGCAGGCGCCTGATCTTGCGTGCCACCGCGGCGGTGATGAACAGGACCAGAACGAAAGCAATCAGGCTGTACAGAGTAATCGGTTCCCCACCCACGCGGAAGAGCGTGTAGCCAAGGATCTTTTCGATATGGGTGATCACTTCCATATGTAAGTTCCGAATGAGTGATAGATGCATAACTTAGCCGGAATCCGAGCCCCTGGAACAGCACCTCCGGCTAAACATCGCACAGCCGACGCGTTCCCGTTACTAAACACACCGAGCCAAGATTTTACCGGAAGAACGGCGCCTCTGCGGTGATTTTTAAACACCGGAGCCCCCCGCAGGAACCGAAACTTAAAACGGGGTGTAACAACAACCCTTGACTCTGGACCGGCATAAAGGGTATGAGTTCCATATCCCTTTGTTTCGAGGTGACAACTATGGTGTGGGTTCTGGCGTTGCTCATGATGATAGCTTCACCACTGGCTGCCCAAAACAATGGAAAGCTGCATGTGATTGCTTTCGGCGCGCATCCGGACGACTGCGACGGCAAGGCCGGCGGGCTTGCCGCCAAGTACGCAGCACACGGTGACCTGGTCAAGTTTGTGTCGCTCACCAACGGCGATGCCGGCCACTTTTCAGAAGGCGGAGGCGCGCTGGCCAAGCGCCGCCGCGCGGAAGCAAAAGAGGCAGGACGGCGCATAGGAATTGTCTACGACGTGCTCGACAACCACGACGGCGAGCTGGAGCCCACACTTGCGGTACGCCGCCAGGTGATCCGGGAGATTCGCGAGTGGCACGCTGACGTTGTCCTCTCGCCCCGTCCCAACGATTATCATCCCGACCATCGAAACACCGGGGTGGTGGTGCAGGACGCCGCCTACATGGTGACGGTGCCGAATGTGGTCAGTGATGTCCCGGCCCTGCGCAAGAATCCGGTCTTTCTTTATTACTCGGACCGCTTCCAGCGGCCGCAGCCTTTCCGGCCGGACATCGTTGTCTCCATTGACGACGTCTATGACAAAAAGATCGATATGCTGGATGCGATGGTCTCCCAGGTTTACGAGTGGCTGCCATGGCACGACGGAAAGCTGGAACAGGTGCCCAAAGACCACACGGCACGCAAGCAGTGGCTGAGCACGCAGCGGCCCGACCGGGTCCAGGCCGCCTGGAAAGCTGGACTGCAAAAATGGTATGGCGCGCAGGCGGATTCCGTCCAGCATGCCGAGGCCTTCGAAATCACAGAGTACGGCAGCCAGCCCAGCGACGCTGAAATTCGCAGGTTGTTCCCTTTTTTCCCGAAACAATGAGTACGGCAGAGCCGGTGCACAATCAGTTGCGCGCCGGTAGTCTTTCTGCTAGAAAATCATAGGGGTCAATTTACCGAAGCAACCATGAGGAGGCATTAGGATGGCTAGTCTGTCTGCGATCCGATCTGCGGAACCCTGGGTCCGTTCCCTGTTGAGAATCGTTGTAGGCTTCACTTTTTCCCTTCACGGGTTTCAAAAGCTCTTTGGGCTGTTCGGTGGGCACGGACAATTTCACCTGTTATCGTTGAGAGGGGTGGCCGGGGTGCTGGAATGCTTCGGAGGCGTCCTGCTGATTCTGGGACTCTTGACGGTTCCCGTAGCATTCATTCTCTCGGGCGAAATGGCCGTCGCGTACTTTAAAGCGCATTTCCCCAGAGGGTTACTTCCAATCCAGAACGGCGGCGAGCTGGCGATGGTGTATTGTTTCGTCTTCCTGTATCTGTTCGTAGCCGGGGCTGGCCCCTTTAGTCTTGACCGCCTGGTCCGCAAGAAGAACTAGCCGCCGGATTCCCGAATTACTTTCGCCGAACCTGAAATGTTTTTGTGTGCTTGTGGGTATTGCCTGTGGGCGTTGCAGGAGTGGAATGAAGGGCAACCGGGAATGATCGGGGTGTAAATGCAGCTTGCTCTTTCCTGCCGTTTTCTGCCAGCACCGCCTTTCGCGTGGCGGTCAGCATATCGGTTACCGCTTCGCGGGCGATCTTGCGAATCAAGGGGTTAACAAACCAGGCGATCAAAAACGGTACATCGCGGGAAAGCGAGATCGATTCCCACTCGACAACCACGCCATTGTCCCGCTGCTGGTAGCGCCAGTAGGAGTTGATGCGCCAGAGGTAACCGCTGTCGTTCCCAACCGGCTCAAGGTGCTCCTTTGGCGTTCCGGCATCATCCACTTGCTGGATGCGCGTCGAAACGCTCCGGCTATATCCGCTGTTCTTTCCGATGGGCGTGAAATGGATGTCATACCATGTGTCGAGCGTGACCGTCACAATGCTTATCTTCTGAAGGCGAATATAAACCTTGTAGGCATCGTCGTCTTCACGACTCACCAGCCGTGAGCGGATGACCTCCGGGTTATAGATGTTCTTGAAATTGTTGTAGTCCCGCAGAATATCGAGCGCTGAAGCCGCTGATTTTCCCGGTATGAAAACATCTCCAACCCAGTGATGGATCATGCCGTCGGGAACATCGAAGGAGTCCCCGCCTTCGTCCTTTAATCTGACCGGCTGAACATAAACCTGGCCCTGCCTGAGGGTTGCCATAATGGATTGATAGTCAGGCTTGGGCAGGTTTTCAATGTAGAGAAAGTCATTTGGGTGGCTTTCATCACGCTTCATGCGCGCCTCAGCCACTTCGACATAACGGTTAAACACCTGCAGCGTTTTCGCCTTCAATTCGGCCGCAATAAGTTCAGAGGGATCTGCGGCATGCAACCCAATTGCTGCAAACAGAAACGCCAGGCCCAGTCTCCACAATAAACGCCCCATCACCCGTTCCGTCCCCTTGATCATATTCTTGAATGTTAGCATGCCCGAGCCGCCGACACCCAGCAGCGATTCTCATCTAATCCTTTTTCCAGCCAGCTTCGGAACACTACAACGACATTTATTTCAACCCAGGTAAGGCTACGGTCCACTAGTCCGCCCGTCTGCCGACCCAACCGAAATCCTGTGATATGCATCACAAGCTAAAGACTCCGAATGGAATTTTTGTGATACACTCCCACGGAACTTAAATTGATGGGGCAAAGGGTCATGGCACAAATCAAGAAACCTTCACGAGTTTATGACGCAATTGTTGTAGGTTCAGGAGCCGGCGGCGGGATGGCGGCTTATGTTCTGACAAAAGCCGGGGCAAAGGTTCTGATGCTCGAGGCGGGCGGTTGGTATGACACCGCTAAGCAATCCAAGATGCTCGAGTGGAATTATCAGGCCCCGCACCGGGGCGCTGTGAAACCCAACACTACCTTCGGCTACTTCGATGCCGCCGTGGGTGGATGGCAGATCCCGGGAGAACCCTATACCAATGCCCCCGGCACCGACTGGACCTGGTTTCGCTCGCGAATGCTTGGAGGGCGGACCAATCACTGGGGTAGAATCTCTTTGCGTTTCGGGCCTTACGACTTCAAGCCCTATTCGCGCGACGGCAAAGGCTTTGACTGGCCGATCACGTATGAAGACCTGGCTCCGTATTACGACAAGACGGAAGAATTGATTGGGGTTTACGGCTCCATCGAAAATATCGAAAACGCGCCGGACGGCAAATTCCAGCCGCCGCCCGCGCCCCGCTGCTACGAATTGCTGATTCAAAAAGCCTGCCAAAAACTTCGAATTCCCTGCATCCCTTCACGCCACTCAATCCTGACACGACCTCTCAACGGCCGGCCCGCTTGTCATTACTGCTCTCAGTGCGGGCGTGCCTGCGCGACCTCGTCGAATTTCTCCTCACCGACGGTACTGATCCCGCCGGCCATGGAAACGGGAAACCTGGACATCATCTGCAACGCCATGGTGCGCGAGGTCCTGACGGGGCCCGACGGCCTGGCAACCGGCGTTTCCTACGTCGACAGGACAACGCGAAAGGAAGTGCAGGCACGCGGCAAGGTTGTTGTGCTGGCGGCCAGCAATTGTGAAACCTGCCGCCTGCTGCTGAACTCCCGGAGCACGCAGCACCCGAACGGCCTGGCGAATTCCAGCGGGGTTGTGGGCCGTTACCTTATGGACACCGTCGGCGCAGACGGTACGGTGGGGTTCTTCCCCGTCCTGATGGACCTGCCGCCGCACAACGATGACGGCACCGGTGGGATGCATATCTACATGCCCTGGTGGAACTACGACAAGCAGCTCAAGAAACAGATGCCTTTCTCCCGCGGCTATCACATTGAGTTCGGCGGCGGCCGGGACATGCCCGGGGCCGGGATGTTCGGCGGCTCGGAACGCTACCTTGGGGGAGGGTACGGCGCGGAATTGAAAAAGGGCTGCCGGAAACTTTTCGGAGCGTTCGTCGGATTCTCGAGCCGCGGCGAAATGATTCCCAACGACGACAGTTGGTGCGAAATCGACAAGAACGTCGTCGATGAATGGGGCATTCCTGTGCTGAAATTTCACTTCAAATGGACTGAGGATGAAATCCTGCAGGCCCGGCACGCGCGGGAAACCTTCCGAGAAATCATCGAAACCGCCGGCGGAGAAGTTGTGCGGACTGCGGGTGCGGAAGAAAACTGGGGCATTTCCCGCGGCGGCGAGATCATCCACGAGGTGGGAACGGCCAGGATGGGATCAGAACGCAGCACGTCAGCCCTGAATCCCTATTGCCAGGCGTGGGATTGCAAGAACCTGTTTATTACGGACGCTGCGCCATTCGTCAGCAACGCCGACAAGAACCCGACGCTCAGCATTCTGGCTCTAGCCTGGCGGACCTCAGAGCATATTGTGGATGAGGTAAAGAAGCGCAATGTGTGAAAGGGGGCAGGTGGTAGTCGGTAGGTGGTATGTGGGAGTAGGTAGAGCGGCATGAGCATCGTGAGATTCGAGCAGCTCGAAGTCTGGCAGGTCGCTCACAAGATTGTGTTGGACGTTTACAAAGCCACTCTGCACTTGCCGCGAGAGGAGAAGTTCGGGTTGGTCTCACAAATGAGGCGGGCGGCCGTGTCCGTGCCAGGCAACATTGCGGAGGGATTTAAGAGGAGAGGCGCAGCCGACAAGAAGCATTTTTACAATATTGCCCAGAGTTCTCTTGAGGAGCTCAGATACTATGCGCTTCTTTGCCGCGACCTTGGTTTTCATACGGAGCCGGATCATCTTGAGGAGCAAATCGAGAAAGCCGGACGGATGCTGACAGGCCTGATCCGGTCCATAAGGAGCTGATGAGCACGGACGCGCATTTCACAGGCCACCCGGTATCTGCCCCGCAGGCCGAAATGCCATCTGCCACATACCATCTACTGTGTGAGGAGTAGACATGAAAAAGAAGACCACCAACGGACGGTCTGCCATCGGGCGGCGCGACATGCTGAAAGTCTTCTCGGCTGTTCCAGCAGCTGCATTGGTCCCGCTGGGGACCGCCATAGCGGCCCCTCAGAAGTCTTCCGGGAGCGCGGCAGCGAAGGCTGCGTCAGGCTATCAGCGGAAGGTCTTCAGCGATCATGAATGGGAAACGATCAAAGCTCTGAGCGACCTGATCATTCCCGCCGACGAACGCAGCAGCAGCGCTACCCAGGCTGGTGTTCCGGAGTTTATCGATGACTGGCTCGATTTCAAAGGTGGAAGACTTAAGGCAGAAATACTGGGAGGCCTCACCTGGCTCGACCTGGAATGCAACCGGGAATTCAGCCATGATTTCATCGCCTGTACCGCCCCCCAGCAAAAGAAGATCCTGGACCGTATCGCATATCCCGACAAGGCCGTGCCTGAAGACTCGAACTACGTGGCATTTTTCAACCATTTGCGCGACCTGGTGGTGGGCGGATTCTTCTCAAGCAAGGAAGGCGTGAAGGACCTGCCTTATCTGGGCAACCAGGTGGTTCCGGTGTGGGAAGGCTGCCCGTCCAATGTTCTGGCGCAAATCGAGAAGAACCTCAAGGCAAAGGGCGTGGGCCTGAGCCTGGAAAACGGCAAAGCCTCTGCCTGAAGCAGTCCTCGTTGTCACTGACTTTTGGGATAGACGCCGGGATGACTGTTACGCCGGCTATTCACAAAGGACCACGCGATCCTCGCCGTCCACTTCGCGCAGGCGCACTTCAATCACTTCCCTCTCAGAGGTCTGAAGGCTGCGGCCAACGTAGTTGGCCAGGATAGGCAACTCACGATGCCCACGGTCGATCAAAACGCACAATTCCACCCGTTGCGGACGTCCAAAGGCAAGCAATGCGTCGAGCGCGGCACGCGTGGTCCGGCCCGTAAATAGGACGTCGTCCACCAGGATCACCTTCCTGCCGTCCACTGAAAATCGTGGAGGTGCTGATTCCGCCTTGGGACGTGTGCCGGCCTTGGGCACATCGTCGCGATAAGGAATCGTGTCAAGCGTTTCCACCGGGGGCGCGGCTGATTCGATTCCGCCGATGGTCTGGGCAAGCCGCTCAGCCAGGGGAACACCTCGCCGTTCGATCCCTACCAGCATCAAATTTTCAATTCCATTGTTTCGCTCGAGAATCTCGTGGGCAAGGCGCACCAGCGTCCGGTCGATTTCCGAAGCCGACATGAGCTGAGCTTTTTCCCCAGCCAGCGCGGGGGTCGACCTGGATGGAATTTCTGTTTGGTTGGCTTTGTTCGCTCTCATTCAGCAATTATAACCCACGGCGCGGCCGCCAACGCCCGGCGAGCGGCGTTAACGCTCCTGCAGCTTCCGCTGAAAAGCGCGGCGAAGATCGCGCACGTAGTGGTCGGCCTCGCGCGTCGGCCTGGGAATGCGGTAGCCGTCCGTACACTTGCGGACCAC
>OBLQ010000198.1_pt1 | contig 22196 bp, 18 predicted proteins | sample 1519881 | NCBI WGS metagenome assembly OBLQ01 (sample SAMN01911456, study PRJEB22533) | soil metagenome | biome: Soil | place: Malaysia | collected 2012-04-30 | depth DG_metagenome m | reverse complement strand
ACGGCTGAATCTCTTTTTCGGATTTGCTGTTGGCGACACGCTTTTCACCAAGGCCAATTTTAAGAGCCTACGAGCGTTGCTAGACACAATAGGATGGCCCGAAGGTTGCGGTATTTTGAGCTACGGGGATAACGGAAAACTAAGTCAGCCGCAAATTTCGCTGGTCAGCGCGAAGTTGCGCGCGGAGGCTTCTGATTCAGGAGTGGCTAACTTTCTCGACGGAGTGGGGAATCTAGCGAAGTACTTCCGTCCGAGGCAACTTCTAGTCGAGCCACAACCCCTCTTGACGGAAACGCCGAGGCTGCCGGGGACGGACGGGCGGCGGATGGCGAAGAGCTACGGCAACGCGATTTGGCTTTCCGACCCGCGGGATGAAATCCGCAGCAAGGTCCGCAACATGATGACGGACCCGCAGCGCCAGCGGCGCACCGATCCGGGGCGCCCGGAGGTATGTCCGGTCTTCGCATGGCACAAGCTGTTTTCGCCGGTCGAAACAGTGGCGCAAGTGGACCGCGATTGCCGCACCGCCGCGATCGGCTGCGTCGATTGCAAGAAGTTGATGGCGGAGAATCTGGTGAAGTGGATCGAACCTGTTCAGGCACGGCGGAAAGAATTAGAGGCGCGCCCGCGGGAGGTATGGGATATCCTCGACGCGGGGTCGAGGAAGGCGCACGCGGCCGCGCGCCGCACGATGAAGCGCGTGCGCAACGCGATTTTCAAATGGGATGAAGCGCGCAAGCCCGCCGGAGGTAAATGAGGTGGCGAGTCCGTACCGCATCAATTTGCCGATGTACGAGGGCCCGCTCGATCTCCTGCTCGACCTGATCCGCAAGCAGGAGATGGACATCCACAACATTCCCATCGCCAAGATCACGGAGCAATATCTCGATTACCTCCACGGCCTCGAAAAGCTCGACGTGGACGTGTCCGCGGATTTCATCTACATGGCTGCAACGCTGATTCACATCAAGTCGAAGATGCTGTTGCCGGCGGATCCGCTGGCCGGTTCCGAAGAGCAGCAGGACCCGCGCGAGGAACTCGTACACCGCCTGCTCGAGCACGAAAAGTTCAAGAACGCCGCACAGCTTCTCTACCAAAAGCAGCAGATTGAAGACCACGTCTGGTCGCGCCCGGACCGCGAGCTTTACACGGGCGAAGCGGTCGAAGGCGAATTGGTGGTGTCGCTCGTCGATCTGGTCAAGACGTTTCAGCAGGTGCTGGAGCGCCGAAAAGAGGTGGCGAGATTCGAGGTGCGCCACGAGACGGTGACGATCGCCCAGATGATGGACCGGCTGCGACGCCGCTTGATCGCCACCGATGATCCTGTGTCGCTGATCGAATTCTTCGAGACCTGCGAGACGCGCAACGCCATGATCGTGGCGCTGCTCGCGGTGCTGGAGATGGTGCGCATGCAGGCCGTGATTCTGGTGCAGTCCGAACTTTTCGCCGACATCGGCCTGCGCAAACACAAGATGTTCGACGCCGTATTCGCCGGCCCCGAAGCCATGTCGAAAATCGAGGAGCAATATTTGTGACTATGACGCCACAGGAGATTCAGGCTGCGCTCGAGGCCATCATCTACGCCGCGGACGAGCCCGCCACGCTCGAGCAGGTCGCCAACGCGCTGGGCGTCGAAAAAACCATCGCGCGCGCGGCGCTCGATCTGCTGGTGGCCTCGCATCAGACCGAGGATCGCGGCATCGAGGTGCGAAAGGTCGCGGGCGGCTGGAAGTTTTACACCAAGCCGCAGCACCACGACGTGGTGCGAAAATTCATCAAGAGCCTGCAGCCGCCTTTGCGGCTGACGATGCCGGCGCTTGAGACGCTCGCCGTGATCGCCTACAAACAGCCCGTTACCGTGCCGGAAATCAACGAGATTCGCGGCGTCAATGTCGGCGGCGTGATCAAGACTCTGCTTGAGAAGCGGCTGATCACGACGGCGGGCCGCAAGGAAGTGATCGGCAGGCCCATCCTCTACCGGACGTCGAAGCAATTCCTAATGCGCTTCGGTCTCTCCGACCTCGACGAGCTTCCCAGCCTGAAGGAATTCGAGCAGCTGGCGCAAGCCGCGCTTGGTTCCGATGCCGGGATCGCGCCGACCGAGGCTGAGACAGGCGCCATGGGCGCCGCCGAAGGCGCAACGCCCATTGAATGCGCCGAGGCAGCGCGGATTCGGGAATCCGGCGAAACCGACGACCTCGGCGAGCTCGGCGAAGACCAGCCTGAAGCGACCGAGCAATCGCGCGCCGCCTCCGCGGGAACACAAGAGCAGTCGTAGTACTTCGTCATTCGCGACAGTTCCGCTAGGCTGTGGGCATGGCTGCGTTCGCGCAGCAAACACGATGGAAGAACGGTTGCAGAAGATAATCGCGCGCGCGGGGATTGCGTCGCGGCGGCGCGCCGAAGAAATGATCACTTCGGGCTTGGTCACTGTGAACGGGCGAGTGGTGACGGAACTCGGCACGAAGGCCGACGCCGCACGCGACCACATCAAGGTCGCCGGAAAGCTTCTGCAGCCCGAAGCCGAGCACGTCTATCTGTTGCTCCACAAGCCGCCGGAGGTCGTCTCGACGATGAGCGATCCCGAAGGGCGACGTTCGCTACGAGAGTTTTTGCACGGCGTTTCGGAGCGCGTGTTTCCCGTGGGGCGGCTGGAATATCATGCTGCGGGTCTCGTGTTACTCACGAACGACGGCGAACTTGCCAACAAGGTCCTGCAGGCTCGCCAATTGCCGCAGACGTATCACTTGAAGCTGAAATCGCTGCTGACGTTTGAGGAAATCGAGAGCCTCGCGCGCTCAACCGGCGCGCGCATTTCGCGCCTGCGCGGAAGGAATTCGCCGTGGTATGAGGTGACGCTCACGGAGGCGCGCCGCGACGTCTTGCGCGACAAACTGTTTCGCGGCGGGCACCCGGTGGAAAAAATGAAGCGCGTTCGAATCGCGAATCTTGTTCTCGGCTCGCTCGCACCGGGGCGCCATCGCGCTCTGTCGGCAGGGGAAGTTGCAGCGCTGCACCGCGCGGTCTCTCCAGCGGCTACCGGTTCAAAGTTGGAAGGCAGGCGACGGACTCGCAGAAAGCCGAGTCTCTGAGCAGCGGGGTGCCAACCTATCCCGCATAGTTCTAGTACCCGCGATGACTCCCCCGAATATTTCCGTGAGTTTTCGCTTGTCTTGGTGGGAATTCCGATAGAATACAGGCCGATTGGGGGGATTTGCTAGGCCGCGTGATCAGCCTCAGATCCGCTGGCTTGGGTTTCGGGCGGTTTTTGATCTCGGCGACTAGACGCGCCCACGGGCGACTCCTCTACAGAAGTATGTAGGCGCAGGGTGAAGGTGCGCGAATTCACTAAGCCGGTGAAAGGGTCGTCCAAGATAACAACATGAGAAATCCTGTCGCGAACTCTGGTCCTGACGTGAAGCACGCCGCCGCAGCAGCAGTCGGGGACCCAGTCAGCGAGATTCTCAGGACCAGTCGTACCATCGCCGTCGTGGGCCTTTCGAGTCGGCGCCACCGCCCGAGCTACGGCGTAGCTGAGTACATGCAGTCCGTTGGCTACCGAATCAATCCGGTTAACCCCAGGGAAAGCGAAGTGCTTGGCCAGAGGTGTTACGCGCGCCTCGAAGAGATTCCCGAGCCTGTCGATATCGTCAACATTTTTCGCCGCTCGGAGCTCGTTCCCGAAATCGTGGAGTCGGCAGTTGCGATCGGCGCCCGCGCTGTCTGGATGCAAGAAGGCGTGATCCACCACGAAGCGGCCGAGCGCGCCCGCCGCGCCGGGCTTGTAGTGGTCATGAACTCGTGCATCCTGAAAGAGCACATCAAGCGCTTTCGCTTGTTGTGAGCTTGTTACGGCAGAGGATAGACCTTCAACACTCGCTTGCCGGGTTCAGTAATGGCGAGCGACTTTCCGTCCGGCGCAATTTCAAACGCGTGGAATCGGAGGTCGTGCAGCGCGGGTACAAAGCTGCCGTCGTGCAGCCCGACCCATACGAGGATGTTCGACTGGCGCTCTGGCCCGCGCTTGAGGAGTATTCGCCGCTCATCGCGGCTCCACTGAAAGGTTCCGAAGCCTGCGCGAACGCGCAGCGGCTTGGATGGATTCGCGATGTCAATCACCTTGATCGTGTCTCCATCCTCGAAGAACGCGATTTTCTTGCCTGACGGGGAGAGGCTCAACGCGCCCCGATAATTCTCGATCTGCGCGATTTGCGTCACGGTCTGGCGGAGCAGGTCGAGTTCGACAAGCGCCAGGCCGCCGCGGACGGTCAGATCTTCTCCTATTGCGAAGGCGCGATTTTGCGGGGCGTCCCAAACGACCGCATGAAACACGTGTCCCTCGAATAGCGTGCGGGTCTTTCCATCGGACGGCTGAACGCGCACGATTCGCATTGGCGCGCGCGTCAGGTAGACCACCGAGCCATCCGCGAGCCACGTGGCGTCGGTTGCGTTCTCGATGAATCGAGTCTCCGATCCGGCCACGCGGATTTCATGACCGTCGGCATCGAGCAAAGCGATTGCCTTTTCGCCGCCCGCCCGAGCGGGTGGTGCGCTCTCTTCGCGGCCGTCTTCCGTTTCCTTGTGTTTGCTCTCGCCGGCTTCGGATTCGTAACCGGGCGGGGGTTGCTGCAACGTCATGTTGACGGCAATGCGCTGCCCGTCCGGCGACCACGCCAGCGAGTTGACCATGTAACCTGCCGAGGGCGGGATCGGCATGAACTTCTTGGCCTCCACGATACGCTTGGTCTGGCCACGGCTGTTCGCGATCCAGATATCGTCGCGCTCGATGATGAGCTTCTTGATCCGCTTGATTTCCGGCACCGCGTAAACGATGGAGTTATCGGGCGCGATGTCGAACGCCTGGCAGTCCTGGTCGATGACCAGCGTCGGATTGCCCTGTGCTCCCAGGCCCGGGACGTACAACAGGAGCACTGCGGCCACCGCCAGCAGGGAAGAGCACGGTCGGCAAGCCGCCTTGTGATGATGGTATGCCGAACAATTAGCAAAACGTCGCACGCAAAGTGCCAGGAAGGTCACTGCCCGCGGCCCTCCGGCACCTTCTTCTGGATCTTCCGGATTTCCTCGAGCCTCTGGCGGATGCGCGCTTCGAATCCCTGGTCGGTGGGCTTGTAGTACGCTCGGCCAGCCAGACTCTCGGGCAGGCAGGTCATGTCCGTCACTTTCTGCTCCGTATCGTGCGCGTATTGATAGCCTTTTCCATATCCTAGCCGGCCCATTAGTGCGGTCGCCGGATTTCTTAGATGCAGCGGGACAGGCTCCGCGATGGTTTTCTGCAAATCTTCGTGCACCGCTCCGTATCCGACGTACAACGCATTGGATTTCGGTGCGAGCGAGAGATAGACGGCGGCCTGGGCGAGCGCCAGGTTGCCCTCGGGCGGCCCGATAAAGTCGAATGCCTCTTTAGCCGCGATCGCCACCGCGAGCGCCCCTGGCTCAGCAAGGCCGATGTCCTCGCTCGCCATCCGCACCATGCGTCGGGCGATGTAGAGCGGGTCTTCGCCGGATTCGAGCATGCGGGCCAGCCAATAGAGTGCGGCATCGGGGTCGGAATTGCGCACCGATTTGTGCAGCGCCGAAATGAGGTTGTAATGTTCCTCTCCGGCCTTGTCGTAAGGCAGGAGCTTTCTTTGCAGCACGTCCTCCAGTCGCGATTCAGAGAGAACGCGCCGACCGTCGGAGCCAGGTTCGGTGCCCAGCACCAGCGCTTCAAGGGTGTTATATGCCGCGCGCGCGTCGCCGTTTGCAAGAATGGCGATGCGATCCAAAATCTCGGTACTCGCTTCGATGCGCTCTTTTCCAAGTCCGCGCACGGGGTCTTCGAGCGCTCGGCGCAGCAGGCCGATGATCTGATCCTTGGAAAGCGGTCGCAGGACGTACACCTTCATGCGCGAGAGCAGCGGGGCGATGATTTCGAATGACGGATTTTCCGTGGTTGCGCCGATCAACAAGATATTTCCGGCCTCCACGTGCGGTAGGAAGGCATCTTGTTGCGCGCGGTTGAACCTGTGCACTTCATCCACGAACACGATAGTGCGCCGGCCGTAATTCCGCGCGACCTCGGCCTTGGCCATCACTTCCTTGATCTCTTTGATTCCGGAAAGCACGGCGCTAAAGGGAATGAAGTCGGACTTTGTGCGCCTGGCGATGATGCGCGCGAGGGTGGTCTTGCCGCATCCGGGCGGGCCCCAAAAGAGCATCGAGCCCAGCTGATCATGCTCAATCTGCGTACGCAGAGGCCTGCCTGGGCCGAGCAAATCCTCCTGGCCGATGAACTCGTCGAGAGTTTGCGGACGCATCCTGTCTGCGAGCGGACGTCCCGCCTGCGGTTCTTCTTCCGGCGCAATGGCTCGAAACAGTCCCATTGTTCGTTCCTGATGCCGTGCCGCTCAAACGTCGCTGCGGTGTTTTACTTCCTCTGCCTGGCTGCTTCGTACAGCACAATCGAGGCCGCGACTCCCGCATTGAGCGATTCGACCGCGCCGCCCGTTGGAATCGAAATCACCGCATCCGCTGCGCGGGCAACCTCAGCCGGCAATCCGGCCCCTTCGCTCCCGATAAATATGGCGACGGAGTCGCGCAAATCCGTTTGTGCCACGATTTCGCCGGCCGAACTTGCGCCGCCAGGGCCGGAGCTCGCGGCATAGATCCTGACGCGCGCAATTCGCAACTGCGCGAGCAGAACGGGAATCGCCATCCCGCGAAGGAGGGGCAGGCGAAGAGCCGATCCGGCGGATGCGCGCAAAGCCTTCGGGGACCACGGGTCTGCCGTCCCGCGCGCGGCCACCGCTCCCGTTGCCCCAAAGGCCTCCGCTGATCTCAAAATCGTGCCGACGTTTCCCGGGTCCTGCACCGCCGCCATCACCACTACGAGTGGCGCGTGTTCCCGCATGGCCGCCGGTCCGCGCAGGACATCGTCGAGGCCCCATGTTGGCTGCCGGAAGAGCGCTGCCACTCCCTGCGGAGCATCCGTTCCCGCCACACCCTGGAAAAGTTTGTTCGTGGTTCGCAGGATGCGCGACGCAGGTACGACCGCTTCGTTCTCGCTTGCCGCCCGCAGGATGCGCTCAACCTCGCGCTCACCTGATTCACTGACGAGGAGCGCCTCAGGCTCGAGCCCTGACCGCAGCGCATCTTCCACGAACTTCGGCCCCTCGATCCCGATCGGCTCCGCGTCGGCGGGTCCGGAGCCGCGGAGCGCGGCACGGAACAGTTTCAGCCACTTATTGTCGCGACTGGTGATCACGCTCATCGGCAGGCCGGTGACCTCCGGGCAGTGCGCGCCAGATTTTAAGCGTAACAAACGACACCGCTCCCGTAAACCTACTGGCGCTCGAGAGGCCCTTCCCGCCGTCAACCTCTTTCAGTTCCGACGAGCAACGGTGGTGTAAGGGGCCCGCTTCTCGGTCTTGCTGCCGCTAGCTCCTGCACTTTGACTGCGTGGCGAGAATTTCGTTTGAACGTCAGGTTCCGCTAGGTCCTTTTCCTGCTGCATCTTGCGCACCGCCCCGGCGTATGATAAGTTGCAGGATCAACATGGCGCAGCCCGCCGCGAGTGATCATTTGCCCGTCGAAGTCTTGAAGGTCTCATCTGGAGCGCCGGAGCGGCGCGTCATCGAGTACGCGGCCGGCTTCATCAAGCGCGGCCAAGTGATCGCCATCCCGACGGACACCTTCTACGCGCTGTCAGCCGACCCATTCAATCTTTCCGCCATTGAGCGCGTCTTTCAAGTGAAGGGGCGTCCGGAAAATCGCGCGCTTCCGATCCTGGTCAGCTCGATCGAGCAAGCGGTCACGCTTGCACGCGATGTGCCCGAGCCGTTTCTCGTGCTCGCTCAGAAGTTTTGGCCAGGCGCGCTGACCTTGGTCGTGGAGGCCACGCACCGCTTGCCGCGCAAAGTCACCGGCAACGGCGGCTGCGTCGCGCTGCGCTGGGCCGACTCGCACGTTGCCACGGCGCTGATCGAGGCGGTCGGAAGCCCGATCACGGGCACCAGCGCGAACTTGTCAGGCCACGCTTCGTGTACCAACGCGGATCAGATCGTGGAGCAGCTCGGCGACCGTTTGCCGCTCATCCTCGACTCGGGGGATACGGGCGCCGTGCTGGCCTCAACGATCGTGCGTATCGAGGGAGACGACTGGATCATCGCCCGCGAAGGCGCCGTCCCCAACTCCGAAATCGAGAAGGCCTTTGAGTAGTTGATTGGTGCCCGTCAGTAGGAATCGACGCTACGTGCGGTTTAGCCCTCGACGGTAATCGGTTGACCGCCCCCTGGCTTCACTTCAGTTTCGCAGTCTTCAGAAAGTCGTAATCCCCGCTCGGAGAAATCACGATGCCGGTCACTCTCGTGCGGTGCACGCACACGTTGTCGATGTACCACAGATTGATATAGGGCTCGTCTTCAGCGACGATCTTTTGAATCCGCGAAAGGAGCGCCTTGCGCTTCTCGCGGTCCATCTCAACTCGCTGCTGGTCGATCAAAGCATCGAGCTCGGAATTGCGGTAATGCCCGCGATTGGCTCCCAGGGGTGGCATTCTCTTGGAGCTGAAGACATACGAAAACATGTCCGGATCGTTATTCGCACCGATCCAGCGAAGCGTGTAAAGTTGGAAGCTCCCGCGGCCTACGTCCGAGAGGAACGTCGCCGTTTCGAGCGGCCTGAGTTCCAGCGCGACTCCGACGTGTTTCCACTGGTCTGCGAGCGCCTCCCCCAGAAGCCGAGCTGATTCCTCCGTCGAAGTCTTCAGGGTGAGATGGAAACGCACGCCATCGGCGCCCGCGGGGAAGCCCGCGGCGTCGAGAAGGCGTTTGGCTTGCGCCGGGTCGTAGGGATAGTGCTTCACATTCGGCTCGTAGGCCCAATGGTTCGGCGGCAGCAGACTCGATGCCGGCCGGGCCTGGTCCCGCAGCAAGTATCGGATCAGCGTCTCGCGGTCGGTGGCGTAGGCAAGCGCCTGCCGTACCCCGCGGTGGGCCAAGATCGGATCGTTGAAATTAAACGCGACATACGTAAGTACCGTTCCTGGCTGTTCTTCCACGGCAATGCCCGGCAGCTTGCGCAACGCCAGAACCATGTCTGGCGTTAGTGAATTCACACCGCCGATATCGGCCGTGCCTTTGCGCAGCTCGAGCGCGCGGACGATGGCCTCCGGCACGATGCGAAATCGCACGCGCTCGATATTCGGAGCGCCGCCGAAGTACTCCGGATTTCGCTCGAGCACTACGTCTTCGTCCCGCGTCATGCTCACGAATCGAAAGGGTCCGGTACCAATCGGATTGCGGGCGACTTCCGGGCCCGAGCCTTTCGGCACGATTCCGATCCCGGGGCTGGTTAGGTTCCACAGCAACGAGGAGTAGGGCTCGTGCAGGTGAAACACGACAGTCGATTGATCGGGTGCGTCGACCGATTTGACCATCAGGTAGGATCCGCGCTTCGGCGATTGCACCGCGCCCGAAAGTATCGAATCAAAGGTAAATTTCACATCCGCCGCTGTGAGCGGGCGGCCATCATGGAATTTCACACCGTGTCGGAGATGAAAGACATACGTCAGCGGATCGGGCGCTTCCCAAGTCTCCGCGAGGTCGGGAATGATGTTCATCCGCGCGTCGCGGCCAAGCAGGCTATCAAAGAGCAGTCCGTCTAAAGCTTCAGATTGCGCGTCGGTGCCGATGCGCGGATCGAGGTTCGCCGGCGCCGACTCGATCAGGAAATTGACCGTGCCCGCGTCGCTCGTTCTACCAGCGCTCGCGCATCCAGCGGCAAGCGCGGCAGACAGGATCGCGCAGGCGAAGATTAGCTTCGGCCGTATCGGATGTGCAGCTCGTGTTTCGTGGCTTCGCAATATCAAGCTCGATCGTGCGGCCTCAGCCCCGCCGGTGTGTCCGCCCGCCGCCCTTCTTCCGCGGCGGGGGATAAGCGATTTTCCCCAGGATCACCGGGTGCTTCGCCCCGGTCGCCGACGGTATATTGTTCGGTCGGCCGTGATAGGTTTCGTAGGCCAGCACCGCAAACGCGAATGCTTCCTTCGCTTCGAGCGGCACGCCGAAGCGGTCGGCCGGCAGGACATCGACTCCCGGCAGCGCAGCCGCCAACTGCGCCATCATCAATGGATTGCGCGCACCGCCGCCCGTGACAATCAGTTCGTCTACTTTCGCGCGCGGCAAGACAAAACGGCGGACTGCGTCGGCCACCGAGAGGGACGTGAACACCGTCACCGTTCGCACTAAGTCCCCCGGTCCGGCGAAGTGTCGGCTTCCCCATGCGATCACGTTGCGTGCAAACGCTTCGCCGAACTGCTCGCGGCCGGCTGACTTCGGCGGCCTCACTCGCAAGTAAGGCTCGCGCATCAGCCTGACGAGTAGCTCCGGAATCGTTCGCCCGTTCAGAGCGATATGCGCGTCGCGGTCAAAGGCCGCTTTCCCGCGGGTGATGCGCTCGACGAGCGCGTCCACCACCATGTTTCCCGGTCCGGTGTCGAAGGCGAACACATCCTTCGGATGCGCGGCCGCTGGAATCACGGTTAAGTTCGCGATGCCCCCGATATTCAGCGCCACGCGACTGCGATGTGCGTCCCGGTACAGCAGAAAATCCACGAAGGGAACGAGCGGTGCGCCCTGCCCTCCCGCGGCCATGTCCGCCGGCCGAAAGTCCCCGACGGTCGGAATGCCCGTGCGTTCGGCGATGATGCTAATCTCCCCGATTTGCAGGGTAGACGGCGATCGAACCTTGCCCTGAAAGCGGGCCTTGGAGCCTAGATGAAAGACAGTCTGTCCATGCGAGCCGATGAGGGAAATTTTCTGCAAGGGCAGGCGCCACGTCTTGCATGCCGCGACCGCTGCCCGTGCGAATTCCGTGCCGACCAGAAAATTCAGCTCGCTGACCTCCGCTGTGGTTGTTTCCGCGCCGTTCGCCAGCCGCAGGATCGCTCCGCGTATGTATGCGGGAAAGCGAACATGGTGATGGGCCTCCAGCTGAGCCGAAAAAGCGGGCGGCGCGCCCGAGATCCGCACGAGAACCACGTCGATGCCGTCCGCCGACGTGCCAGACATCATTCCGAGCACGCGCATCGCACCGCTCATCGTCGTTCCTCGAGGCAATATTCGCTCCCTGCCAGCGCCCGCCGTCCGCGACTGGTCATTGAAGTTGTCTCTGCAGCGCCGCGAGCAGATTCAGCGCCTCGAGCGGCGTGAGCTTATCCACGTCCGCATCCCGCAGCTTTTCGAGAACGGACTGATCGATCGCCGCGAAACTCGCCTGCTGGGGCGGAGGAGCAGCACCCGGAGACAGCTCCTTCGTCAGATTCTCCTCGCTTCGTTCGTGGCGCCGAAGAATTTCGCGCGCGCGAACGATCACTTCGTTTGGGAGTCCGGCGAGGCGAGCGACTTCGATGCCATAGCTTTTGTCGGCGCTTCCCGGATCGACGCGCCGCAGGAACACGATCTCGCTCCCGGCCTCTTCCACCGAGACGTGCACGTTTTTCACGCCAGGCAGCAAGCGTTCGAGATCCGTCAGCTCATGGTAGTGCGTCGCAAACAGAGTCCTCGGTCGCGCCCCCGCGTGCAGCGCTTCGACGACCGCCCAGGCGATCGATAGGCCGTCGAACGTCGCGGTGCCGCGGCCAACCTCGTCGAGCAGCACGAGGCTCGCGGGAGTCGCTGTATTTAGAATCGCCGCCACCTCGCTCATCTCCACGAGGAATGTCGAGCGCCCGCGCGCGAGGTTGTCCGACGCGCCGATCCGCGTGAAAATCCGGTCGAGAAGCGGCAGCTTGACGTCGCTGGCCGGCACAAAGGACCCGATCTGAGCGAGAATCGATATCAGCGCCGTTTGCCGCAGGTAAGTTGACTTCCCGCCCATGTTCGGTCCCGTGATGATCAGCAGGAATTGCGTGTCGTCGCCGAGATACAAGTCGTTCGGAACGAATCGTTCTCCCCGTCCCTCGAGGAGCTTCTCGATCACCGGATGGCGGCCGCGCGCGACCATCAGAGCGCCGCGCTGACCCGTTCTCGAAGCTTCGTTCTCCGTGAATTCCGGGCGCGCGTAATGGCGCGCCGCCGCGATGCGAGCAAAATTCAGGAGCACGTCCAGCTGGGCGATTGCAGCGGCGGACCGGCGCAATCGTCCTGCTTCGCGCGCGATGGACTCACGGACCTCACCGTAGAGACGGCGCTCGATTTCGAGCACCCGCTCCTCGGCGGAGAGCACCTTGCGTTCGTGCTCCTTCAACTCGGCCGAGGTGAATCGCTCCGCTCCGACCAGCGTCTGCTTCCGTTCGTAGTCGGTGGGCACAAGGTGGAGATTCGGCTTCGACACCTCGATGTAATAGCCGAAAACCTGGTTGTAGCGGATCTTGAGGGATGCGATCCCGGTGCGCTTTCGTTCGCGCTCTTCCATGGCCGCGATGATCTGCCGCCCTTGCTTCAGTATGTCTCGCAAATCGTCGAGCTCCGCGTGAAAGCCGCGCCGGATCACGCCCGGCTCGTTCGGAATCGCCGGCGGGTCGTCCGCAATGGCGCGCCCGATCGTTTCGCGAACGTCCCCCAGTTCGTCCATCTGCTCACGCAGCGCCGCCAATCTGCGGTTTCTCCACCCATGGTTGCCGACCGGAGAAGGCACATCATGGTTGGATGACCGGGCGTCACCGGTTGCGCCTGCCGCTGCGCTTTGAGCGCCCGCGATCATCCATTCGCGCACGCGCGGGATTCTTTCGAGCGAGGCCCGAAGGGCGAGCAGGTCTCTCGGCAGAGCGACGCCCAGCGTGACGCGGCTCGTCAGTCGCTCAAGGTCGAGGATGTGTTCTAGCTCCCCGCGGATTTCCTCCCGCGCCACGGTTCGGGACTTCAGCTCCGCGACAGCGTCGAGTCGCTCTTCGATTTCGCGGAGTGAAATCTCCGGCCGCAGAATCCATCCACGCAACAGCCGCGCCCCCATGCCGGTGGCCGTCTCGTCAATCGCACTCACGAGCGTCGCCGAAGCATCGTCGCCAGCGGCGGGTTCGACCAGTTCAAGATTCCGCGCAGTCACCTGGTCGAGAACCATGGCGTCCTGCTGGTGGTAGTATCCGATTCGATCAAGGTGTTCGAGCCCGGCTCCCGCAGGCCGTAGCGACGGTACCGCGGCGGCGTCTTCGGGCTTTCGTGCGCCGATGGCGGATGTTTCGCGGAGGTAGTGCACGATTGCTCCTGCTGCCGAAGTGGCCTGCGGGTGCCCGGCGAGACCGAAGCCTTCGAGAGTGACGACGCCGAAGTGATCTTCCAGCTGGCGCGCGGCATAGCTCGTCTCGAAGATCCACTCCTCGAGGCGCGTCTCGACGGCAGCTAGCCCGTTTGTGGCGGAGTGCGCTTCTGCGGTGAAAAGAGCAGCGGTTTGGGGCAGCAGAATTTCCCTCGGACGAAGGATTTCCAGTTCATCGCGAAGGTGCGCCTCTGCTTGGCCGCCACTGAATTCCGTGGCGCGGAATTCGCCCGTGGACAGGTCTACGTAGGCAAGCCCGATTGCTTGCTGCACGGAGGCGGACAGAGGCGCCAGCTCGAGGAACCTCTGTGCCGAGCGTTGCTTTGCCGCGGAAGCGGGAGAGCCTCGCAGCACTGCGGCGAGAAAGTTGTTCTCCTTAGGCTCGACAAGCGACGCATCCATCGCCGTGCCCGGCGTAAGGACGCGGATCACCTCGCGGCGCACGAGCTTCTTCCCCGGACCAGGCTCTTCCATCTGCTCGCAGATCGCGACTTTGTGCCCAGCGCGAATCAGCCGGGCGATATAGTTTTCCGCGGCGTGGTAGGGCACGCCGCACATCGGCACGGGCTGGCCCTTTTCCTTGTTGCGCGCCGTGAGTGTGATTTGCAGGATGCGCGACGCGGTGACAGCATCGTCGTAAAAGAGTTCGTAGAAATCCCCTAGGCGAAATAGCAGCAGCGCCGACGGGTGCTGTTTCTTGACCGCGTGGTATTGCTGCATCAATGGAGTAGCCGGTTGTGTCATGAACGCTCGCGATGCCTCGGCAGGAAAACGATTATGCTGGCTCGCCCGCGCCTTTGGCAACACCGTTCCTATTCCTCGGGGGGTTTGCAGCCGTTGATCTTTCGGTTTGTCGATGTCTCTCTGTTTTCGTGGTCAAGCTATACTGGGCCATGCCTGTTCGCAGCCGGACGACCCGCGAGGTAGAAATCAAGCTTCGCGTCTCGGACGTACCTGCCCTGTTCCGCGAACTGCGTCGCTTGGGTGCTGTGCCGCACGGCCGGGTTTTCGAACAGAACACCCTCTACGACACTCCCGATTCCGACTTTCGACGGCGGGGGCGCATGCTGCGCCTGCGAATAGAGACTCCGGCTCCTTCTGGACCGATCCGGGGCGGGCGCCGCGGGGCCATGATCACGTCGAAGGCCGCCGCCCCCGCAGGTCCAGGCTCTCGCTACAAGCTAAAGCTCGAAAGGGAAGCCTTGGTGAGAAATCCCCGCTGGTGGCACCGCGTGTTCCGCTCGATCGGTTTGCGGCCGGGCTTCCGATATGAGAAGTACCGCGCGACGTTCCGTCTTCCCGGGCTGTTTCTGGATCTGGATGAGACACCCGTGGGCGTGTTTCTCGAATTGGAAGGCTCGCCCCGGGCCATCGACCGCGTGGCCCTGGCCCTGGGCTTCTCGCCTCACGACTACGTTCGGGAAACGTATTGGGACCTTTACGCTGCCGACTCTCGCCGCCGCGGCCGATCGCCCCGCAACATGCTGTTTAGTTCGTAAAATTCGCGCAGAACAAGCACTCTTTGCTTGACAAACTTTCCGTATACCTTTACTAGTCAGACTGAGGACTTGCGCAGACAGAATGAGGCGTTCGTCCAATTCGGAGCCTAGTAGTCGTCGCCCCGGCGGGCAGGCAGGGAACGTCCGCTCAGGGCGAGGGACTTTCCCGGTGGTTATTGGTTGCCAACCCTGGCCGTTTCGCCGGGAAAGGAAGGCGAGGCCCGGCCTGAAGTAATTTGAGGGCGGTTTCCGTCTGCCCGTGGCCGGAGGCACCGCCGGCTTCGGGCTTTTTTTTTGCGCCGATTCGACCCGGCGTGCCGATCCTATAGGCGGCCGGTGAGCCTCCCTGCCGGCTGTTGTGACAGGCGCGAGGGAACCGCAAGGAGTGACTTATGCTGCACGCGACAGAAGTTTTGGGTGCCGAGACGTACGATTCGTTCGGCAATTTTGTCGGCCGTGTGAAGGAGATGTTCGTCGTGCCGGCCGAGCAGCCAAACCGCATTTCGCGGTTGATGCTTGAACGCGGGAAGTACCGCCCGCTGGTGGCGCGTTACGACCAGGTCGAGTCCGTGGCCCCCGGCCGGGTCCGCTTGACCACCGACGAATCGGCTCTCGAACTCTATCATCCGAACGAAGCCTGGCTGGCCGTGCGGAAGGACCTGCTCGACCAGCAAATCATCGACACGAACGGCCGCAAGGTGGTGCGTGTGAACGACGTGGATCTCGTCGACCAGCGCGTCAACGGGAACACCGAGCTGCGGATCGCCCAGGTCGATGTGGGTCTTCCCGCGGCCGTGCGCCGACTCCTGCAGGGGATCGTTCCGCCGATGGCCATCCGCCGTATCCAGGAAAAGCTGCCGCCGCGCAATATTCGCTGGGAATTCGTGAACCTGATCGAGCCTGATCCCCTTCGGCGAGTCAAGCTTCGCCTGTCGAGTAAGAAGCTCGCCGCACTACACCCTGCCGATCTCGCCGACATCATGGAGGAGCTATCGCCGGCCGAACGCCAGTCCATTATCGATTCGCTCGACGAGGAGACAGCCGCCGAAACAATCGCTGAACTCGACAAGCGGCTCCAGACGCAGGTAGTTGAGAAACTCGACCCCGAAAAAGCAGCCGACATCATCGAGGAGATGGGTCCCGACGAGGCCGCCGATTTGATCCAAAGCCTCGAGCCCGAAAAGTCCAAGGAAGTGCTTGGCGAGATGGAGCATCGCGAAGCGCATGAAGTCGAGGAGTTAATGCGCTTCGACGAGAACACCGCCGGAGGCATGATGACGACCGAAATAGTGGTGGTGGGCGACGACGCCACGCGCGGCGAAGTGGTGGACCACATCCGCTTCCACGAGATCCCGCCGGACCAGCTCGACAACGTCGTGCTCATCAACCGCGAGGCGGCCTTTTCCGGAACGGTCCCGATTGCGCGGCTCGTCCTCGCCGATGGCGAGCAGCGCATGTCCGAACTCGCATTCGATCCGCTTCTTTCGGTAACAACGGATACGCACGACAAGGAAATCTTCGAGCTGTTCGACAAATACAATTTGCGCAGCCTGATTGTGGTGAACGAGCAAAACACCCCGATCGGAGCCATCACCGTGGACGACGTGGTGCATCGCATGCGGGCGAAACTGTAGCGCGCTCGCCGCGCGGGAATTTCGCGAATCTTGCAGGGTGAGAGTGTCGTGGATACGTGGGTCACATTGACGGACAAGTTTGCCCGGCTGGCCGGCCGCGGCAAGGAGATCGGTCGGCGTACGCGCTTGATGCGCAAACGGCTGGCCTTGTTCCTCGCCGTTGTGGGTCCCGGCCTGATCACGTCGAATGTGGATAACGATGCCGGCGGCATTACCACTTACACGGTTTCAGGGGCGCAGTTCGGCTACGCCCTGCTGTGGTCGCTGATTCCCATGACAATCGCGCTCTACGTGAGCGAAGAGATGTGCGCGCGGATGGGCGTGGTGACCGGCAAGGGGCTCTCGGACCTGATTCGCGAGGAGTTTGGATTTCGCTCGACGTTCTTCGTCATGCTGGCGGCGCTCGCCGTGGATCTGGGAAACACGGTAGCGGAGTTCGCGGGCGTCGCCGCGTCGATGGAGATCTTCGGCATCAGCAAGTATGTGGCTGTTCCGATTGCCGCTCTTGCCGTATGGCTTTTGGTGCTGCGCGGGACCTATCGCCAGGTCGAGAAAGTTTTCCTGGTGGCCTGCGGGTTTTATCTTTCCTACGCTTTGTCGGCGTTTCTGGCGGGGCCGGACTGGCTCTACGCGGCGAAGCAGACCGTGATGCCAAACATCCACATGAACACAAGCTACCTGCTGATGCTCACGGCGCTCGTGGGCACCACGATCGCCCCCTGGCAATTTTTCTACTTGCAGGCGGGCTTCGTCGAAAAGCGCGTGGCCGCGCGCCAGTACAAGCATGCGCGCATGGACGTCCTCGTGGGCAGCATTTCGTGTATGGCAATCGTTTTCTTCATCATGATCTGCACGGCCGCGACCCTCAATGCTCATGGCATTACGCACATCAGCGACGCCGCGCAAGCGGCGGTGGCTCTGGAGCCGCTGGCGGGGAGATGGGCCGCGAGCCTTTTCGCATTCGGACTGCTGAACGCTTCGCTCTTCGCGGCGTCGATTCTGCCGCTTTCGACGGCGCACGTGATCTGCGAGGGGCTGGGATTCGAAGCGGGCCTGGACCGCAAGCTGCGCGAGGCTCCGACATTTTATTCGCTCTATACGCTGCTGATCGTGGTCGGTGCGGGGATCATCCTGATTCCGCGGGCGCCGCTGCTGAAAATCCTGGTTTTCTCGCAGGTGGCGAACGGCGTGTGGCTGCCCGTCGTACTGATCTTCATTCTGCTGCTCGTGAATCGCCGCGACCTGATGGGAGAGCACACCAATTCCTGGGGCCAGAATCTTATCGCGTGGACCGCGAGCGTCATCATGATCATCCTGACGGCCGTGCTGATTTTCGTAGCGATCTTCGAACCTTCTGCAGCAGTCCTTCCGCACTGACTTGCAGCGTCTCAAAGCCGCCAAGGTGTACGCCCGGCTCCGCGCGGTTTGACACATGGTCCGATACGGGCGATCAGCGATTCCCATAAGGCGACACGAGACGTCGCCTGTTTTGGCGATTGTGACTAGATGCCACGAAACCGGAGTTTGTAAGGCCGGCGACCTTGGAATGGCCGGAGCGAGAAGCGATCCGTCTACTGCTACGATTTGAAACGCGAAATGCGCAGCATCTCGTTGCCGCCCTTCTGGAACTCGTAAGGCACGCGGCGAATTTCGCGGTGGTAGCTTTCAGCGCGCAAACGGTCAAGCACCGGCTGGACGTGCGGCGAGTACGCCTGGCCAAAGCTCGGGAGCAGAGGAAATATGCGCGCCTCTCGGGCTACGCGGCACATCTCGCGGATGGATGCGAGGTGGAAATCGAGCATGAGGATGTCGGAATAGGTGAAAAGAAAGTGCGAGCAGAGTGCAAGATCGAATTCCTGATCGCGGAAGGGAAGGCTCGGCAGTTCGCAGACCTGGTAGCGCCCAGTCGCGATTCCCGCCGGAAGATCTTCGAGGAACTGCCTCATGGCCGCCATGCGGAGTTTGCCCATGTGGTCGGGAGACCGCATGTCGGTCCAGACGAAGCGTTCGTGGGTCTCCGCGGTTTTCCGCAGAATGGTCTCGGAGGTCTCGTCAATGCGACGAGAAATGTCGGTGGCGGAGAATCGGTAGATCGGGTCACAGGCGACAACGGAGCGTCCGCGGCGGCACATTTCGGCGCTGAAGCTAGCTGGGCCGGCGGCACAGTCCAGGATGCGCGATTGCAGGTCGGCCTCCGTGAGATCGAACATGCGGACGTACTCGTCAAACGAGCGCCCCCAGGGAACGACCGTGTCGAGCGTGACGGGCGCTCGGCCTCCGACGCGCCGTTGGTTCGATTGCATCCTAGCATTATCACATGCCGGGTGGGATGTCGGCTGGGCGGCGGCTCCAGCGAGCGGGCGCTGGTGCAGCGATTAGGCGGCGGACGACGTAGGATTCGATCGTCAGGTTGTGTCGGCCGTAGGTGCAGGAACGGATCGAGCGCAGATCATCTGAGGTACATGGTGCACTCGTGGGATCGTGGCGGATGAGAACCGTGGCCGCACGGGGCGGGGCGTTGCGGTTGCGCGAGGCAGGGCGGTGTGCTACTTTCGCTCGCGGACGTTCCTTGAGCGAGCCCGGGCCGGACCGGCCGCTACATAATCCACGTTCCTGAAGCGATTTCCAGTGAAAGCCAGCGATCTGCTGAAGCCTGCCAACCGCGAGGAAGCGGAGCTTCTCGAAAAACTCGACCTGAAACGGCTGCCACAGCACGTAGCCATTATTATGGACGGCAACGGGCGCTGGGCTGAACGGCGCCATCTGCCGCGTGTGGCTGGCCATCGCGCCGGAGTGAAGGCCGCGCGGGAAGTAATCGAGACGTGTGCGCGGCTGCGTCTTCCGTGCCTGACCCTCTATGCCTTTTCGCTCGAAAACTGGCGCCGACCGCAGGCCGAAGTCGATTTCCTGATGCGCCTGCTGCGCGAGTATTTGAAGCGCGAGCTACCCTCGATTCACAAGAATAACATTCGTCTGCTGATCATCGGCCGCTCGGCTCAGCTTCCCGAAGCCGTGCGCAAGGACATCGACGATGCCATGCGCCAGACAGCGCGCAACACGGGCATGACACTGGTGGTGGCGCTCAACTACGGCGGGCGCGCCGAACTCGCCGACGCCTTCAACGCCATGCTCGACCACGTCCGGGCGAACGGCCTTTCCGCCTTCCACGCGGACGAGCAGACCATCTCCGAGTATCTCTACACCGCAGGTCTTCCGGACCCCGATCTACTGATTCGCACCAGCGGGGAAATGCGCGTGAGCAATTTTCTGCTGTGGCAGATCGCCTACGCCGAGATCTATGTAACGGAAACATTGTGGCCGGATTTTTCCCGCGCACGCCTGCTCGAGGCGCTCGTCGATTTTCAGCGGCGGGAACGGCGGTACGGAGGCCTTGGCGCTGGTCGCCTAGCGCGACCGCAACGAGCGGCACGGCCGAGGCAAGGGTAAGGTCGGGATGCTCCTTCGGGTCGTTACCGCCGCTGTGCTGATCCCAGCCGTCATCGTGCTGGTGTGGTGGGGGCCACCGGCGCTCGTAGCTGCGGCTGCCGCAGGCGTGGCTCTGCTGGCACTCGCTGAGTTTTTCAAATTGGGCGACCGTATGGGGCTGCGCGGGTTTCGCAAATGGGCGATGACCTGCGCCGCGGGACTTTTCTACGCGCAGTACTCGCTGGGACTGGTCGAGAGGCACGCGCTGCCGGGAGGCGTTTCCCTGGTGCGCGACGCAGCGGGCGGGACGCTGTCGATCGAAGCGGTTCTGCTGATCTTTCTTTTTGGTGCGGCGGGAATCGGTCTTGCCACTCGGCGGCCCATACAGGAGGTCTTGCCGTCGATTTCGGTCAGTTCGGCCGGACTACTTTTCGTCGCCCTGCCATTCAGCTATCTGGTCCGCCTCAACGAGATCGAGCGCGTGGGTCGGGAATTGGTGCTCTTTACGCTTTCCCTCATGTGGGCCGGAGACACGTTCGCGTATTTCATCGGGCGCTCGATCGGGCGGCTGCCCATGGCCCCAGTGCTGAGCCCCAAGAAGACCTGGGAGGGAGCGTTCGCGAACATAGTCGGCTCGCTGCTCGTGGCCATCTTCTTTGCCCGCTGGATGCACGCCGATATAGTCAGGGTACTAGTGATCGCGGGTTTGGCGAACGTGGCGGGGCAGATGGGAGATCTGACCAAGTCTGTTTACAAGCGCGGCGCCGGCGTGAAGGATTCGGGAGCGCTGCTGCCCGGCCACGGCGGAGTGCTCGACCGAATAGACAGCCTGATCCTCGCGAGTCCGGTTGTGTGGGTCGCCTACCAATTGCTCATAGCGCGTTAGGACCCACGCTGCTTGGGCCGCGCCTAGCGTGGGCGGTCGCTTGCGAACAATCGCGCGATGGCTACCAGCAGCACGGCGCCGACGGTGGCCGCCGCGAGGCTCCCGATGAATCCCCACGTCTCAATGCCAAGGCGCGTGAAGACCCAACCGCCGATCACGGCGCCGATGAGGCCCAGGATCACGTTGAGCACGCAACCGAAGCCGCGTCCGCGCGTCAGATGCCCGGCGATCCATCCCGCCAGCAATCCGATGATGATCCAGCCGAAGAAACCGTGAGTGCCGACGCTGGCGTAATAAAATCGGTGCAACTGCCAGACGATAATTGATGCTGAATCGAACATGGCGGGGTTCGCTGCCTGATCTAAGCCTGGCATAAAATGCATCCCAGACAGTTATACACGAGTTTGGCCGCTAGAAAATCGGAGACGTGATCGTTTGGACCGCCGAAGTCGCCTAGAGGCTGCGGAGTGCGTCGAATCATCGTCGATTTGTGCATCTTCGAAAAACTCCAGATTCCTCTTTCGCTGGCAACCCCATTTGTAATATCAATGAGGCGCACAAACGCGCGAATTCCGCCGCATGGGAAACGAATGGCCGGACGACATTACTGCTGCGAGGGCACTGAATGGCAAAGAAAAAGGGTTTGACCGGGAGAGTTTTGCATGATCCGGTAGAAGACCGGCTCACTCCGATCTATCCGCTGGATCTTTCCCGCATTCATACCGTGGACGATCTTGTGCGGGCCATGGGCCAGACGGCCTTCACCGCGCGCCAGATCGGCGACGCCGCGGATGTGGTCGAAGCGATGGCCCGGGACAAGGATTGCTTCGTGGTGATGACGCTTTCCGGAGCCATGACCGTCGGCAAGATGGGGCTGGTCTTCTGCGATCTGGTGGATTCGGGAGTGGTGAGGGCGATCGTTTCGACGGGCGCGCTGATGGCGCACGGTCTGGTGGAAGCGACCGGCCGAGCGCATTTCCGCTATGACCCGAAGATGGATGACCGCGAACTGTTCGTCGCGGGATACAACAGGGTTTACGATTCGCTCGAGCCGGAACTGAATCTGGACCACGTCGAGGAGGTAATGCAACACATCCTCGACAGGTGGGATGCAAACGAAGTGGTGAGCAGTTGGATGCTTAACCGCCGGATCGGTGAATACTTGCAGCGGCACGCGAAAGGGCGCGGCATCCTGAAATCGTGCGCCGAAAAGAATGTGCCGGTTTTTGTTCCCGCGTTCACAGATTCCGAGCTAGGCATCGATTTCGCGCTGCACAATCGCCTGCGCAAGCAGACGGGGAAGCCGCCGCTGCGATTTGACCTTTACGAAGATTTCGACAAGTACGCCTCGACCATGCTGGCGACGAAGCGCATGGGCATCCTGACGGTCGGCGGCGGGGTGCCTCGCAATTGGGCACAGCAATTCGGAGTGTATGCCGAGCTGCTCGCCCGGCGCGGCTACGAAAAGCTTCCCCTCAAGCGCTACAACTACGGCGT
>OBLQ010000197.1_pt1 | contig 22247 bp, 21 predicted proteins | sample 1519881 | NCBI WGS metagenome assembly OBLQ01 (sample SAMN01911456, study PRJEB22533) | soil metagenome | biome: Soil | place: Malaysia | collected 2012-04-30 | depth DG_metagenome m | reverse complement strand
CAACGTCGGGAGAACGCTAGGGCTCCTCAGCCAACTCGCTGCATCAACTGCAGAGACCTGCAGTACTGATCATGGATCCCGGCTAACTCTCCTGTGGGAATCCGTTTGAGCTCTCAGGCGGTACCAGCCCTTGGGAGGTCCGAAGTCGCCGGCCTTCTTCTGCCTTCGCCTTGCGTGCCGCATTTGCCTTTGACCAGATTCTGCCTTACTGCGGCCAGCTTCCTGGGTGAGCGACTTCTCCCCTCTGTTCTCCGCAAAAACTGAAAAAGTGGCAGTCGTATGTTTCACTCCAAGCTTCCTCATCGATACTTTCTCCGTCGAAAAATTTCATATATTGCTAATCACATGTTTTGGGCGTCATAAGTCCAGAAGAATCGTGAGTCCGTTCTTTAAGCGAGAACATAAGCACCTGCCCCGCAGATCAGTTCTTCTCCAAAGGCCTTTTCCAAAATAATCAAAGCCCCTTTGGAAATTCGGTACATGCCGCAGGAAAGGCATATCAAGTTGATCAATGATCCCACGATGAATCCAACTCTTTATTTTCCAGCGTAGAAGTGTCGAATTTCGGTGGGGTCTGAAGCAGTGGCCTTTACTTGATGTTGGCTGAAAAGGTTTGACCTCAGCGGACTCCAGCAATCCGCAATTGACACGTTCTATTTCCAAAGGCTTTCGCGTTGACATGATCTGCCGAGCCCTTTTGGGTGAGAATGTGCCTTGCTCCATACGGCTACGTGGGCGCTAGTCCGATTCGTCGGAGTCATTGCCCGGGACGGCATCCAGGAAAAACTCGCAATCGGAGTGGTTCTAAAGGTACTCCTCGATGGCCTGGCGGATTCAATCCGTTTTCGCGATCCGGCACCCGCGTTCTGCCGAAACTGCGAGAGCCCGTCCTGCAAGCCATCTGGAGGTTGCCCGGTCGAGTAAAACCGAGTGGGAGACAGGCCCCGGCAAACTGCCGGAACGCGCCTTCGATCTTGATGGACGCTTGGGCCTTCGGGGCCTGACCGGAATACAGTCGGCCCAGTGGGCTGGATCTTTGCAGTCCTTGCCGTGACACCAGCTACAATGCCATTCTTGGAGAGGCTTATTTCGTCTGCGGATTGTGTCCAGCCCCCACTTGCGCTGGCAGGCGGTGCAGATATGACTCTTGTTATTCTTGCACAGAGGTCTGCCGCACTGGAAACAGCGATCTCGGCCCCATTGACCCGTAGCCGACCCTCGGTACGAGTCCTCGAGTTGCGGGGCTTTTGGCGGTTCGGGCAATACCTCCACATCTGGACCGAAACACCGTAGGAATTGACGTCGCATTCAGATTCCTCCTTTTCCTCTACTGGCTAACACCAGTCATCTAACTGCGCACAGTGCAATGTATCGCTAGCTGGAATGCCGACCTTGGCTGTCTCCGCAAGCCCTGCAGTCAGTGCAGTGGAACTATTTGCCATCGGGAAACGTCTGAAGTTCGTTTCTCCATCCGACCCAGCCCTCATGGGTCGCCACTGCCTCCAGGAACACATGAGTTATTCACGAAGCTTTAATTCCAGTCCGGCATCGGCCAACTTACCCAAGATGTCGGTCAGCGGGGGACAGTGGTAGCCTTCGGGCTTCTTAAGACGCCGTGCCAGATCCGCGAGGAAGGCCCGATAGAACATTCCAGCGTTGGTGACAACCGACGCCGGGGCGACGGCAAAGGGCGTTTGCTTCGGTTCGTAGGAAACGAGGCGAACCCCGGCTGGAAGCATCGCCTGCACTCACGCTGCCCATTCCACTTCCTTCTCGTTCCCGTTTGGGGCCTCTTGTTTTTCCCCTTCCTCCGGTTTCGAGGTGTCAAAGTTTCTTAAACCCGCATGGTTATTGGGTGAAACCGCATTTTTCAATGTGTCAGTCGCGCTTTCATTTGACACTTTGAAACCCTCATCGGACCCGCATGAAAACTGCGTTTCTGACACTTCGACACTTTCAGTGGGGGTCAGAGAGGAAGTAGGGGGTAAATAGCGGGTAAACGCGTCAGAAAACTGAGCGATTCGATACCCCCGGGCCTGCCCGTTTTGAATCTGTCCGGGGTAAACCTCGAAAGGTCTTAGCAACCGCGCCAGCTTTGCGGTCGAAAGCGGCTTGCCCTTGTTCCATTCACCCCAGGGCGATGTCTCAGTTGCAGCCAGCGCCTCAGTCAGCTCAGAGGAGGTAAGCTCCTCAGCTTGTTTCTCGGCGAAGACTTGCTTAATGTCGCCAAGTAACCGAATCCCGACAGAATCGTCGTTTGCCTGGGCCTTTGTGCACAGTGTAATAAGTGCCCGCCTCGCTTCTTGCGGCCAATCGCTGCCAGCAAGGTCTGCGATGGCAAGCAGCGACTCGGAGGTGTCAGCCTGCCTGTCTGAAAGTTGTCCCGGAATCGCAGGCCGGGCGCCCCTCAGCCTTTCGAGGTTTGCGGTGCACCAAGCCGCCAATTTAGCCACGATCTCTTGGGCTTCACACGCTACCGTGCGCTCCCGAAAGCGTTCGACGCTCCCGCGCTGGGCACGTTTCAGCCGAATCGGCCAGCTTGTATCGGCAACGGTGTCAGGCAGCTTTCCGATTCCTGCTATCGCCTTTGGGCAGTAGGTTGAGAAATCTCTGTAACCGATGTTCTGGCCTTGTCCGACACAGACAGAAGCAGAGCCACGGCGCCGATATCCCGTGTTCAAGACACCACGAAGAGCCTCAGCATAAGTTTCTTCACCATTAAAAGCTGCATCGCTTTCGTCCAAGAGCAAGCTGGGTTTCTCAGCGTGGATCTTTCGAATCGGTACGGCCGCTGTCACTCGGCCTGTGAACCATGGGTTGAAAACCAGGAGCCGCAGGATTTCCAGGAGGCGGGTTTTCCCACTTTGCTTCTCTGCCGAGTTTATGGCGAGATAGGGAGTACATTCGGCAGCATCAAAGGCGTAGGTGTGAACAACCCAGAGCGCTACTATCCGTGCATGGGCCTTCGTCAAGGAAACGAAGCGGCGAATGAAGGCCTCGACCGAATCAAGGATTTCGGCCCCGGATGGCGGTCGGTATTCAACGGCTGATTCGTAGGGCTTGAGTTGTTGCTCACGCGTCCCACCTGCGGCCGCCCAACGTCGGAAGTCTGGATGCGGCGCGATTGAAAGAACCCGCAGCGAGGTTGTTGTACCGTAAAGCGAGATACACACGGTAGCCGCAAATTTCGCTCCGGATCTATCGTTGTCAGGTCGGGTGGGCGTCGGAATTCTTGTGGGATTCGGGGTGTGGGCAGCGATAGATTAGCTGTACGCCCTCCCTCTTCACATGTTCGCCCAAACCGGCGCGCGCTACGTCTTCACATTTCATCGCGCACCTGCCGGGCTGGGATTGTGCCCTCTCGAATGATGCGCTCAACCTCGACGCGCGGAATCCGGACAGCGCGGTTCAGCTTTACATACGTGATGCGGCGTCTCAGGATCCACGCCCGAATGGTGGACGGTTTGAGCCCCAATTCCTGCGCAGCCTCTTCCACCCTCAACATGCCCTTGGAAACTTGTTGAAGTCTCGCCATGCATCCTTCTTGGTCAGGGTCAGTATGAAGGCAGAGAGCTACGGGGAAGCGGAGGATAAATCGCAATTTTTTTGGGGATTTCCCGGATGATTCAGGTATGTGAGAGATAGTTCGGAAAAGAGCGTTCCTCTTCCATCTTCCGGAGACCGTCAGGGAAAAACATCTCGGGACGCTTAGCGAGCCTGCAAGCCAAGTTGAGAAGTTCAGCAGCCCGGACAAAAGGTGCCTTTGCTGGCGGGTTTCCAAAATTTGGCGGAGGTGCGACCGCACCTCCGCGGGTTCTTGAAGGCAGCGAAAAGCCCGGCCCGCCAAGTCCCGCTTCAGCTTTCCAGAACAGATTCAAGAGGGTCATCCCTGCGTAAATTTTGGGGCCTTGAGCGAGTCGACCCCTTCGCACCGTTGCTTTACCAGCAGTCGACCTTTTGCCCCGGCATTTTGCCAATCGCTTGGCCACGGCCTGGAGAATTGCCGGAATGTCCCGCATTTCTAGCCTGATCCTTTTGGTCCGCTCAAAATTCCCTTCTCGGGTGCTTTGGGCCAGCTTACAACTCAGACGAAATAGACCTTCTGCGTTTGAGGGGAGCAATTCAGGGTACTGCACGAGCACTTTTTCGAGCAGGCATGTTTGCTTCTCGAGTTGCTTTGCCATTGCCCTCACTTTGGCTGGTGTGACCCGGGACTTCTGCCACGCTTTTCGCCAAGTTTCCGATCCCGGAGACTCGGCGATCCTAATGGCACCGATGATTTCGGACTCGGCGACGCCACGGGCCACAAGGTAATCCCATCCAGGCATTGCCCTCTTGTTTCCCAGCTCTTTTAGTGCGGCCTTGTATTCATCGAGGGAGAAGTCGCGGGGCATGTTCACTTCCGAGGGGTCACCTAATCGAGGTAAATCTGCCGGCGGGCCGGGAAGCGTCCGCTCTTCGGAAGCTACCCTAGCCGACCGTGATCCGGTGCACTATACACCTGCAGATTCTTATTGAAAACCTACCATGTTAGGTTTATCCTTCCGGCATGGCTACTGCCGTCAAATGCAAAATTCACGGGGTGCCGCTGGTTTGCTTTTGTCCGGCATGTCGCGGGCAGGCACAGTCTGAGCGGAAGGCGAAGTCATCACGCAAGAATGGAAAACTAGGCGGACGTCCGCCGAAGAAGCGAGAGGGGCAATAACATGCTGTACCGCCGAGGCAAAAAAGGAACCTGGTATTACTCGTTTGAATTTGCCGGCAAGCGTATCCATGAATCCAGCAAGAGCACTTCGAAAACCGTGGCGCGGGAGGCTGAGAAGGCACGCCGTCGCCAGCTTGAAGAGCAATGGAATCGCATTGAGAAAAAGAAGCTCCCCCCCACGTTTGAACGGGCCAGCGCCGAATGGCTCCGCAAGCGGGGAGCGGCCGTCCCATTCCATTGACGGAACCAGCGTGGGCCGCGCTGGACATGTGGGCATCGCGTTTTCCAAACCGAAAGCCCGATGACTTCATTTTCCCCGCTTGCGAAACCGGCCATATTGACACAACTCGGCCAATTACCAACTGGCGGACGGCTTGGAATAACGCAACACGCGCCGTGGAGTGTCCCAAATGTGGAACGCTCCAACTCCCGACGGACTCCTGCCGGAATTCAGACTGCGAGGCGGAGATGCGTGGTATCATAAGTCCCTTGGAAGGACTTCGGTTTCACGATTTGAGACACTCGGCGGCGACCAAGATGCTCGAAAACGATGTGCCCATTGCGACAGTTGCCCAAGTTCTCGGCTGGTCGGCTTCCACGGCGATTCGGATGGCCAAACGTTACGGCCATATCCGGCCCGAAGCACAGAGGCGGGCCTTGGAGTCCATCGCCACGGCCGTACCCAGTATCATGGCGGAAGAAAGTGAGGCCGATTCTGCGGGAGGGTCACACCAAGTTCCGCACCAAGTGCGGAACGTCAATTAGCTAAGTCCTTTCAGGCCCGTAGCTCAGTCTGGTTAGAGCGCTACCTTGACACGGTAGAGGTCAGCGGTTCGAGCCCGCTCGGGCCTACCATTTCAATAACTTACAGACATTAAACCGCTACCCTGGAGGGTAACAGGTCTAATCAGGCTAGCCCCTTTGGCTGCAATGAATTGCGTGCGCCGATGGGTAGCCAAAACGACCGTTGTGTCAGTACGTGTGTCAGAGCGTTTTCAACATTAATCCGTCGCCTGCTTTAAAGAACCGTCTTGACAGTGCTTCACATAAGATGTATATACATCTTATATGGAAGAAACAATAGCCGAACAACAACCGTTGCCGCTGTTGCCCTGCACGTGCGCGAACCTGCGACGGGCGGCAAGGGCCGTAACTCGGCTTTACAATGGGGAACTCCAACGCGATGGCGTAGAGATCACCCAATTCACTCTGCTCATGGCGCTCAATCAAACGGGCGACATTCGGCAGGGTGAACTCGGAAAGCTGCTAGCATTAGATTCGACTTCCTTGACCCGAATGCTTGAGCTGTTAAAGAAGCGAGGCTGGGTGCAGGCCAAAGAGGGCGAAGATCGCCGATTGCGGATTTTCAGCCTGACGTCTGCCGGGAGGGCAAAGTTCATGCAAGCGCTTCCCCACTGGAAGCAGGCACAGGACCGGATGCAAAAGGCCCTCGGTGGAAAAGCTATGGCCCGATTGAGCGGATCGCTGATGGAAGTAACCCGCGTATTGGCGCCAGGATAATTTTTTTTGAACCCCGATAGATGTATATACATCTTATCTGAAGGGAGTGCATCATGCCACAATTGGCGGACCATCCGACGGTAAAACAGTTTTACGAAGAGCATGGAGGTGGCAGCAGGCAACAGACTCGCTCTGCCCTCGACGCTGCCTGGCTTCGGCAAATCTGCCTCGATGCCGGCGCCGACGATGTTGGCTTTGTGGAGGCCAGCCGTCCGGAAATCGCCGACCAGAAAGCCGACATCAACTTCGTCTTCCCCAGAACAAAAACCCTGGTCAGTTTTGTCATGAGGATGAACCGCGAGAACATCCGAACACCCGCGCGCTCCATCGCCAACCTCGAGTTCCATCACGTCACTGACGAAACCAATGAAGTCGCGCGCCGGATTGTGGCGACTCTCGAAGCCGCGGGTGTCGGCGCGATCAACGGCGGTGCGGCCGGCTTTCCGATGGAGGCTGACCGCTGGGGCTCCAAGATGTGGGTGATTTCGCATAAGCCGGTAGCCGTTGCAGCCGGGCTTGGCCACATGGGAATTCATCGTAACGTCATCCATCCGAAATTTGGCAATTTCATCCTTCTCGGAACCGTCCTGGTTGATGCGGAGGTCAGCGAATACTCTCATCCTGTCGCTTATAACCCCTGCCTTGAATGCAAGCTATGCGTTGCCGCCTGCCCCACGGGAGCCATCAGTCCCGACGGCCAATTCAATTTCTCGGCCTGCTACACGCACAATTACCGCGAATTCATGGGAGGGTTCAACGATTGGGTGGAAAAAGTTGCTGACAGCCACAGCGCATTGGAGTATCGGCAGAAGGTGTCGCCTGCAGAGACGGTTTCCATGTGGCAAAGCCTCTCCTTTGGCGCGAACTACAAAGCGGCCTATTGCATGGCGGTTTGCCCGGCAGGTGAAGACGTGATTGCGCCGTTTCTGAATAGCCGCAAGGAGTTTCTGGAGGGTGTTGTGAAGCCGCTTCAGAACAAACCTGAAACCATCTACGTGGTCCCTGATTCGGATGCCGAGGATTACGTCGCGCGGCGGTTTCCGCAAAAGCGGACCCGGCGCGTGTCGAACGGACTTGCAGGCCAGGGCACAATTCGTAGTTTTCTGCGCGGGTTGTCGTTCGTATTCCAGGCCGGGCAATCTGAAGGTTTGGACGCGACGTACCATTTTACCTTCACAGGGAAAGAAGAAGCGAAGGCAACTGTGGTGATCCGTGACCATAAACTTCGCGTGTCGGAGGGGCACACCGGCAAGGCGAATCTGCGAATCACCTCGGATAGCGAAACCTGGCTGCGTTTTTTGCGCAAAGAGGCCAATCTCGCGTGGGCACTCCTCCGGCGCAGGATTCGGATACACGGCTCGCCAAAATTGTTATTGGCTTTTGCCCGCTGCTTCCCGTCGTAAACACCGACAGGGGACATCGGAGCCTGAAATCGAGGAGGACGGATATGGATAGGCAAAAGGTAGCGTTAGTAACCGGGGTTTCATCCGGCATTGGTCTCGCGACGGCCACGGCGTTTGCCGACGCGGGCTTTCGAACCTTTGGAACTTTTCGCAACCCGGCGAAGTCCGGGGAACGGCCGCGAAATGTGGAGCTGGTCCTTCTGGACGTTCGCGACGAAAACTCGGTGCGCTCGGCTGTGGGGAGAGTGCTCGAAAGCGCGGGCAGGCTTGACGTGCTGGTCAACAATGCGGGCATTGCCGTGATGGGTTCGGCGGAAGAGACCAGCATCGACGAAGCCAAAGAAATTTTCGAAACGAATTTCTTCGGGGTCCTGCGGCTGACACAGCAGGTCCTGCCCATCATGCGAAAACAAGGGTCGGGGAGAATCATCAACATCAGCTCAGTTGTGGGATTCCTCCCAGCTCCTTACATGGCTGCATACGCCGCGAGCAAACATGCCATCGAGGGTTACTCCGAATCGCTCGACCATGAACTCCGGCCGTTCGGCATCCGTGTTTCGTTGGTCGAGCCGGGATTTACCCGGACCAGTTTTGCGCGGAACGGACGGGAAGTTGGCCGCTCGCTGGAGGCTTACTCTCGCGAGCGTCATCTGGCGCTCGAAGCCATCAACCACGCAATTGCACGCGGCGATGACCCGGTTACGGTAGCCTCGGTCGTCGTCAAGGCAGTGATCGACAGCAAACCGCGATTGCGATACCAGGCTGGCAAGGAGGCTAACAAACTTAGTCGCCTGAAGAGGTGGGCGCCCTCCCGGCTTCTCGACAATGGTCTCCGCAAACAGTTTGGACTATCCGCTATTCCTGTGCGGCATTCGGCTGCGGTGGTGCAGGTATAGGTAAAGAAGATATCGCCGCCATGGTTGGAGCTTGGTCGCATCTGAGAGCAGTTTTGAAGAGGCAAAGAAGAGCACATGGACAAAGAAAAAGGCAAGACCGTCACTCGGCACCAGGTAATTCGACTGGACATACCGATCCACGAAAAGTATGACGATTTTCTTGTGCGGCTGGAAAGTGCTGTCCCCATGTTCAACCGGGCGCGCGCGGTCGAGCTAATTAAACGAAAAGCGCCCTGGTCAGAAGTTGTCAACGACGTTCACGCCTCGGCGCCACACAACTTCCTGCTTTATTGGAAACTGGATCTAACGCCGATGATGAGTCTCGCCGGCAATAAACGGCGCGCGACAGAATACTTGATGGGCAATCACGTGATCGCGGAATCGATGTATCGCCATGATCCCGCCGTGGGGGTCTACGTTCCTTTGCGATGCCTCATTTACGAGGGTGATCGCGAGACTCATTTCGCAATCGAACAGCCCAGTTCACTTCTATCGAGTCTGGGACGTGACGAGATTGCGCAGGTCGGCATAGAGCTTGACCGTAAACTCGCGAAGCTGTTAGGTCATCTGGGCGTCAATCCGCCGGCCGTTTTGTGTGGGTAGCAAAACAGATCGAAAGCTGACCCTACGGGCGCTCTGTAAAGATTGAAACGTAGCACAGAGTCTGTAGATACGCCGCCCTAACAGGGGCGGCGCATCCTCCGTGTTTTCAGGCGCGTGTCCAAATTAGCGCAAGGTGGTTTTCCCAGGGCGGAAACCCTCCGATATCTTGTTGGAACAGCAGACTTCGGCCCGATGGTGGCACTTCGAGAGCCCAGCAAGAAGCCCACACTGCCCGATGGCTATCCAGATTAGCGCGGTTCGAAAACCTTGTTTGGACACGCCTGCGCCGGTACCGGCGGCCTATAGCCATCTGGTCACGCCAATACCGGTTCCACAGCCACGAGCGGTGATGTAAACTGTCTTATATCATCTGGGACCATAACTCGGGCGCCTCAAGACCACATGAGCGGAAGTGGAGATGACAATCTGGATCGCGGGTGGGCGCAAGACCCACAGGCGTACTTAAAGCGACAAAACGAACGCCTGCAGTTGCTCCTGAACCTGACGAGCCGCATCACCTCAAATCTCGATCTGCGCGAAGTGCTGCGCGCGATTTCTGCCAACTTTCGCGAGGTGATGCGCTGCGACGGAGCCGGGATCTGGTTGCCAGGCGAAGAAGTGGGTACGTTCAAGCTATATGCGTTCGATGCGCCCGTCAGTAAGGGCTTCGCCAAGGAGGAGGTGATCATCACTCTGGCCGAGGACGATCCCGCCAGACGAGCCTTCGAGACGATGAAGCCGATGGTCGCGACGGTTGACGAGATCGGTTGGCCCGGCGGCGGCGAGGGGTACAGACTCGCGGCGGCGGAAAGCGTGAAGAGCGCATGTTTTATTCCGCTGGTGAATCGCGGCCGAGCGCTGGGGGACCTGATGATTGTGCGTCTAACAGAGGGGACCTTCACGACCGAAGACGTCGAGTTCCTCAGCCAGGCCGCGGGCCAGATCGCAATTGCCATCGAAAACGCCCTTGCCTACCGTGAGATCTCCGAACTAAAGGACAAACTCGCGCAGGAAAAGCTCTATCTGGAAGAAGAGATACGCAGCGAGATGGGCTTCGAACAGATCGTGGGGTCGAGCGCGGCGCTCAAGCACGTTTTGCAACTGGTCGAGACGGTCGCGCCCAACGACTCTACAGTCTTGTTGCTCGGCGAAACCGGCACCGGAAAGGAGCTTATTGCCCGCGCGATCCACGACCGCAGCCGGCGCAAGGAGAGGACACTCGTCAAGCTGAACTGCGCGGCGATTCCTACTGGCCTGCTTGAAAGCGAGTTGTTCGGCCACGAAAAAGGCGCGTTCACAGGCGCCATCAGCCAGAAGGTCGGACGCATGGAGCTTGCGGATCAGGGCACGCTGTTCTTGGATGAAGTCGGTGATATCCCAACCGACATCCAGCCGAAGCTACTGCGCGCTCTGCAAGAGCGCGAATTCGAACGCCTGGGCAGCACGCACACGCGAAGAGTCAATATCAGGCTTATCGCGGCAACCAACCGAGACTTGGAAAAGATGGTCGCTAACCGTGAATTTCGCAGCGATTTGTTCTACCGTCTGAATGTATTTCCGATCCGCATCCCGCCACTGCGAGAACGTCGCGAAGACATTCCCTTGCTGGTGAGTTATTTCGTTCAAAAGTTCGCTAAGGAAATGCAGAAGAAGATTGGTACGATCCCGACGGCGACGATGAAGGGCCTCGCCGCGTGGGAATGGCCAGGGAACATTCGGGAGCTGGAGAACTTCATCGAACGTGCCGTTATCCTGACGCGGGGCGAGTCGCTGGAGGCGCCCTTTTCCGAGTTACGCAAGACAAGGACCGACTTGGCCTCTACGCCCGCTGGCCAGCCCGTGCACGAAGACATAGCACGTATCGTGAAGGAAACGATCAATGCTGCCCTGAATGGGAAGAGGCCCACCGACGAGTATGCCCAAAAGCAGCGCGAAGAGATCGTGCGCGCTCTCACCGAGTGCAATGGCCGTGTTGGGGGAGCCGATGGGGCCGCAGCCCGCATGGGCATCAACCGCACGACCCTCATCTCCCGCATGAAGAAACTGGGTATCGATCCCAGGCACTACGCCGTCTAAGCCGGAAGCGCCTACCCCGCCCGCTTTGTCCCCCGCCGCGACCGGTCCTTTCCACAAATCGCAGCCACCTCGAACCACGCATCGCTGTCGGAACTGTCTTCAACACTCTCGACTCACCTCAACACTGCTCTCAGCACCAGGCGCTGAAAATTCATCGACTTACGGATCGATAGGTTTGGCACGCACATTGCGTATAACGCATGTGTAAGACGGCTTCCAGCACGAAAGACGAGGTTAGGAAGCCGCAAAGAGGCGGTGAGTAATGGCAAGAGTGATTGAGTTCTATGTCCCGCAGGGCTTCAAACCGATAGCGCGATGGGTGCCGCCCGATCAACGCGGAAAGGTATTCGAGTTCCCCGGCACTGCGGCGAGGAAGTCAGCTTGAACTTCAGCGGAGCAAAGGACGAGGTGCGCGGTTCGCAAGGCAAGGGAGGTGCTGGATGTTGAAGATCTCGATTGTCGAACGAAAAAAGCAGCGCCGGCTGGTGGTAGAGGGCAGGCTGGTCGCGCCGTGGTCCGATGAGCTGAAAGCTGCCTGCGAAAGGGCCGGATCGGGACTTGACGGCCGTGAACTCGTCATCGATCTAAAGAACTTAACGATGATCAACCAACAAGGAGAAAACCTGCTTCTGGAACTGATGAAGCAGGGGGGCAAATTCCGAGGCTGTGGGGTGTTTACCAAGGAGATTTTGAAACAAGTCGCCCGCAGATTGCGCAGGAATGGAGTACTCGAATGAACTGCTTATTGTTGACTTACATAGACTCGCCCGACGTGCGGAAATTCACTCTGCGAATGGGCTTTGCCCTCGCACTAGGCGCAACCCTGACGGGTTGTGCTGTGGGGCCAAAATACCATCGCCCGACGGTGAACCTTCAGCCGTTTCACAACGCACCCTCCATCGAAGCTCGTACCGCCTCTCTGCCGGCGCCGCCCCTCGACCAGTGGTGGACGGGCTTCCATGATCCTGAGTTGACACGGATTGTGAAGCGGGCGCTGGAGCAGAATCTCGACCTCGCTGCTGCCATGACGCGGGTGCAACAGGCGCGCGCCGCTGCGCAAGGAGCAGGAGCTCGGCGCCTGCCATCAGGGAATCTCAACGCCTCGACGACCACACTGCACCAGTCGACTGAAAGTGAGACGGGCCGTCTCGCCACACACCTGCCCGGCTATAGCCGCAATCAGAATTACTACGATCTCGGATTCGTTGCGAGTTGGGAAACGGATCTGTTCGGCAGTTTGAAAAGAGGAGCCGAGGCTGCCACCGACGAGGCCCAGGCGGCCGAGGCTCTTCACGCGGGAACCCGCATCACGGTGGTGGCGGAAGCCGCCGATGCCTACATGCAGATACGTGGCGCGCAGGCGCGCTTAATTTTTGCCAAAAACCAGATCGCCATTGACAAGCATCTTGTCGAACTGGTGCAGCAGCGCAGGGATGCGGGCATCGCTTCCGACCGCGAACTCGCTCAGGCCCAAGCCGTGCTGTCGCAAGCGAAGGCCACCATTCCACTGATCAGTGTTTCCCTGGAGGCACAAATGAACCGGCTGGACGTTCTCATGGGCGCCCAGCCCGGAACGTACGCAGCCGAGTTGAGGCCCGTGGCCGACATTCCCGATGTACCGGAAATCTCCGGTTTTGGGACGCCCACGGACCTATTGCGCAGGAGACCTGACATCATCGCCGCCGAGAGAATGGTTGCTGCCTCGAACGCTCGCATTGGCCAGGCCCTCGCCGAATATTACCCAAAGCTCTCACTTTCAAGCATTGTCGGATCTCAAGCGCTCGCGCCCGCCCATCTCTTCGAACAGCAAGGATTTCAACCTGTCAGTGTAGTAGGTCTGCGCTGGCGACTCTTCGATTTCGGCGCTGTCGCTGCGGAAGTGAAACAAGCGCGAGGCGCCAACGCCGAGGCCCTGCTCCAGTATCGAAGCGCAGTCCTTCACGCGGCCGAAGATGTGGAAGACGCCTTCAGTCTGCTCGTCCAATGGGAGAATCGCCGCAATGAGATCCTTCGTGAAATCGCTGAATTGCAGCGTGTGCGCGAGCGCTCAGAAGAGTCCTACGCCGCGGGTGTCATAGGACTCACTGACGTGCTCGACGCGGACCGCCAATTGCTTGTGGCCAAGGACGAGTTGGCCGTAGCACGAGAGAGTGCGGCGCGTGCAGCGGTCGGCTCCTTTCGCGCTCTCGGGGGCGGCTGGCGCCCATAATCGGAATCCAACAGATAAAGGAAGAGCCATATGAAAGCAATCAATTTCACTTATTCCACCCTGGTTATTACCGGCTTGGTTGTCAGCTTGGCTGGTTGCGGTCACAAGCGGGAGTTAGACCCAAGAACTGAGCCGGAGCTTGTTCGCATAGTCAAAGTAGGCACGTCATCCGGAGCAGATCCCGCATTCACGGGCGTGGTTTCAGCGCGTGTTGAGAGCGATCTAGGTTTCCGAGTACCGGGACAAGTCACGAAGCGCTTAGTAGACACGGGTCAGTATGTCCACACCGGACAACTGCTCATGACGATTGACCCAACTGACTATGTCCACGCCATCAGGGCGCGAGCAGAAAGCGTCGCGGCAGCAAAGGCAAAGGCTCTTCAAGCTGCCTCCGATGAGGCCCGATATCGCGGTTTGGTCAAAACCGGCGCGGTTTCCGCCTCAATCTACGATCAGGTCAAGGCCGCATCGGATGCGGCCCAAGCTGACCTCGCTGCCGCCAAAGCCCAGGAGCAGGTTGCGAGAGATGAGGGCGGTTACTCACGACTCGTCGCGGATGCGGACGGCGTCATTACCGAGACCTTGGCCGAGCCGGGACAAGTGGTTATGGCCGGGCAAACGGTTGTGAAACTCGCCCATTCCGGCCCGCGAGAAGCCGCAGTGAACCTCCCCGAGACGTTGCGGCCAGCGCTTGGATCGACCGCATATGCAACGATCTATGGCAGCACGGTGAGAGTTCCAGTTAGATTGAGGCAGCTTTCCGGTGCTGCTGACCCACAGACCCGCACCTTTGAGGCGCGCTATGTTCTTGAAGGCGCTGCCGCGAACGCTCCATTGGGAGCCACTGTTACAGTCCACCTCTCAGGCGATGCAGGGACCGATCCGCTCCAGGTACCGGACTCTTCCATCTTCGATGGAGGAAAAGGGCCCGGTGTCTGGGTGTTCAACCCTCCAACGTCCACCGTGTCATTCCAGGCAGTCCAAGTGCGGCAGCTGGGTGAAGAACTGGCAACCATCAGCGGGAACCTGCGCCCAGGACAACAGGTTGTGGCCCTTGGAGTTCACCTCCTTCACGATGGCGAACGCGTGCGTGTAGAGGCGAAGGGAGAAGTTCGATGAGTGAGCACCATACGTCAGACAGGACCGAGAAGTCGGTCCAGGAACACAGTATCTCTGGACCCCAGGTTCGCGAATATGAGGCGAAGCAGTTTCTCAACCTGTCGGCCCTCGCGGTCCGCGAAAAGGCAATCACCCTGTTCCTGCTGATTGCGATTGCTGCCGCCGGCATCTATGCCTTCGTGAAACTGGGGCGCGCAGAAGACCCTAACTTCACGATCAAGGTCTTTACCGTTTCAGCGGTGTGGCCCGGAGCGACAGCGCAGGAGATGCAGGATCTTGTTGCCGATCCGCTGGAGAAGCGCATGCAGGAATTGCGCTACTACGATCACGTAGATACCTTCACTCGCCCCGGGCTTGCGCTGATGACGGTGACTCTCAAGGACAGCACTCCCCCAAAGGATGTCCCGGAGGAGTTTTACCAGGCACGCAAAAAGCTAAGTGACGAAGCACACAACTTGCCTCAGGGCGTATACGGCCCCTTTATCAATGATGAATACTCGGATGTGACGTTCGCGCTCTACGCGGTCGAGGCTCCAGGTCTTCCTCCTCGCCAGCTTACGCGTGAAGCGGAAGCTCTTCGGCAGCGGATTCTTCAGGTCCCTGGGGTGAAGAAGACTGACATCATCGGAGAGCGGCCAGAACGCATTTTCGTCGAGTTCTCATACCAACGACTGGCCACGCTGGGAGTAAGCGCACGAGATATTTTCGATGCCCTGGTTCGTGAGAATGCGGTGACCCCATCTGGATCTATCGATACGAAAGCTCAACAGGTTTATGTTCGCCTGGATGGCGCGCTCAATAATCTCGAGAAAATTCGGGACACGCCGATTGTGGCCGGCGGGCGCACTCTGAAACTCTCTGACATTGCCGATGTGAAGCGCGGATACGAAGATCCCGCAACCTTTCTTGTTCGTCATAATGGCCAGCCGGCCTTGCTCCTCAGCATCGTGATGAAGGAGGGCTGGAACGGTCTGGACCTCGGGAAAGCCCTTGCTGCCGAACAGAAGAAGATTTCCGCTGACCTGCCTGCGGGCATCAGCTTCAGCAAAGTGACGGATCAGGCAGTAAACATTCGCGAAGCAGTGGATGAGTTCATGCTGAAGTTCTTTGTTGCTCTTGCAGTCGTCATGATCGTTAGCTTTATCAGCCTCGGTTGGCGCGAAGGAATCGTTGTGGCAGCAGCCGTTCCGCTGACCTTGGCAGGCGTCTTCGTCATCATGCTTCTGACCGGAAGGGTATTTGATCGCATCACGCTTGGCGCTCTAATCCTGGGGCTTGGGCTCTTGGTTGATGACGCGATCATCTCGATCGAGATCATGGTGGTCAAAATGGAGGGAGGATGGGACCGAGTCCGGGCCGCCGGATATGCATGGAGTCATACCGCTGCTCCAATGCTTGCAGGCACGCTTGTCACTGTCATTGGTCTCATGCCAGTCGGGTTCGCTCGATCGACCGCTGGCGAGTATGCGGGGAACATCTTCTGGGTAGTGGGGTTTGCATTGCTCACCTCCTGGATTGTCGCCGTAACCTTTACTCCTTATCTTGGCGTGCAGATGTTGCCCGAGATCAAAGCCGTGTCCGGAGGCCATGAAGCCATTTATGCGACACCCGGCTACGAGAAACTTCGCCGCGCAATCGCCTGGGCGGTACGCCGGAAAGCTTTGGTTGCATGCATCGTTCTGGGCATCTTTCTTACATCTGTTGCAGGCATGGGACTTCTCAAAAAGCAGTTCTTTCCTCAATCCGACAGACCTGAACTCTTGGTAGATGTGACGCTGCCTCAAGGCACCAGCATTGAAACCACCAACGCGGCTTCGAAAAAAGTAGAGGACTGGCTGCGGCGGCAGCCAGAGGCGAAGATTGTTACGGCTTACATCGGGGCGGGTGCTCCGCGCTTCTTCTTTTCGTACAATCCAGAGCTTCCGAACTCCAATTTTGCCAAAATCGTTGTTCTGACGGCAAATGAGAAAGATCGAGACCGTCTGAAGCTCAGGCTGCGTGAACGGGTTGCGCAGGGCCTCGCGCCGGAAGCCCGTGTGCGCGCCTCGCAGCTTGTATTCGGACCATATTCTCCCTGGCCGGTAGCATTTCGCGTCATGGGTCCGAATCTGGAAAACGACCGTGCGATTGCGGCGCAGGTTGAGGCTGTAATGCGGGCAAATCCCCACACTCGACAAGTGAACCAGGACTGGGGCGAACGCGCGCCAACTGTGCATTTTGTGCTCGACCAAGCCCGGCTGCAACTGATTGGCCTTTCCTCCCACGAGGCTGCCGAACAGATTCAGTTTCTCCTTACTGGTGCGCCGATAACGCAGGTCCGTGAAGATATTCGAACTGTGGAGGTAATCGCTCGAAGTAGCGGAACCGACCGCCTCGACCCAAGCAAGCTAAACGACATGACTCTGATGAATCACTGGGGGAAGGCTGTCCCACTGAGCCAAGTCGGCCACGTCGAAATTCGTCCTGAAGAACCGATCCTCAAACGCCGTGATCGCGTGCCGACAATTACGGTGGAGAGTGACATCGATGAATCACTTCAACCCCCGCAAGTCTCTGCGGGGATTGAAAAGGCGATTCAGCCGATTATCGCCAGCCTGCCCGATGGCTACAAGATCGAAACAGGCGGCAATATAGAAGAATCTGAAAAGGCGAACAAGGCACTGGCGACCGTATTTCCCGCGATGATCGTGCTGATGCTTACGGTGATCATCTTTCAGGTACGATCATTCTCGGGGATGTCAATGGTGGTTCTTACAGCGCCTCTAGGTCTCGCTGGTGTCGTTCCAACATTGCTTCTCTTTCATCAGCCATTTGGCTTCAATGCGATCCTCGGACTGATCGCGTTAGCTGGCATCCTGATGCGCAATACGCTCATCCTCATCGGTCAAATTAAAACAAATCAGGAGGAAGGACTTGATAGTTATCACGCTGTCATTGAGGCGACTGTACAGCGATCACGTCCGGTGGTCCTTACGGCTCTTGCAGCCGTGCTGGCTTTCATCCCACTGACCTTCTCGGTCTTCTGGGGTTCGATGGCGTACACACTGATTGGAGGGACGGCCGTAGGCACGGTGCTGACGCTTGTGTTCCTGCCTGCACTGTATTCGATCTGGTTTGGAGTAAAGCCGGCGGCAGCCCCAGGTGAGCAGGCTCAGGCAGCGCCGATGCGTGCGTAGTAAAGAGAATCTTTGACATCTGGCCACAATTCGCAGTACCTACTCGGGAGCATTTGATTGCCACAAATAACCATAAGCCGAAGCTCGCCGCGCCTACACTCCTTCGAAAGGGCGTCGAGGCTCATTGGCGACCACTGGACACTCCTGATCGTGCGTGAGCTTATGCTGAACAGTCCCCTTACCTTTACCGAATTGCTTGTAGTCGTTCGTGGAATTTCGACGAACATACTGTCACGCCGACTCCATCGACTCGTTTCCCAGCGAGTCCTCGTAGTGGATCAGAGCCGGGAAGACGGACGAAAGCAGTTCTATTCACTTACTCCCATCGGAGCCGATCTGCAGCCAGTCATCCGTTCAATCGATCTCTGGGGCCGGCAGTACTCGGCGGCAGCCCCAATCGCGAGCACTCGAAGATGAACTCGAATCAATCACAAATATTCTCCGCTTTCAATGCTGTATCAGTGCTCACACGAAAGGATTCATATGAGATTCACGGGTCGTACCATCTTGATCACAGGAGGCTCTGCAGGTATTGGCCTCGCTTTTGCACTCAAGGTTCTCGAACTCGGCAACCACGTGACCGTGACGGGTCGGCGCCAAGCGGTGCTCGACGAGGTGAAGGCGAAGTACCCGAAGCTCCACACCATCCAGAGCGACGTCGCAGATCCCGCTCAGATCGCCGCCCTTGCAAGGCGCGTGAAGGCTGGATTTCCAAAGCTCGACGTCCTGATGAACAGCGCGGGCATTATGCTCTACGAGAACATCGAGGCCCCAGCAGCCGACCTCGCCGTGTTGACCGTTGAGATGGACATCAATGTGCGAGGCGTGATTCACATGACCTCCGCCTTTATGGACATTCTCAGCGCCAACAAAGGAACGGTGATTAACGTGTCGTCCGCCCTCGCCTTCGCGCTGCTGCCGGCCCCGCTGGTCTACAGCGCCACCAAGGCGGCGACTCACTCCTACACGCAGTCGCTGCGGTTCCAATTGGAGGAAAGCGGCGTTGAGGTCGTCGAGCGCATGCCCTCGGGGGTGAAGACGGCCCTGTCGGCAGACCTTCCCGAGGGTGGCCTCCTCAGTCTGATTCCCATGGACGAGCTGGTGAAGCAGTCCTTTGCATCCCCGAAGGCGGGAGCTCTCGATATTCGGCCCGGGCAGTCCAAAACACTTTCGTTGATGCGCCGCCTAGCCCCCGATTTCATCAACCGGCAGCTTTGGAAGGCTTCTAAGAAGCTAGTGCCGGTCCGACCGACCGGGGCACTTCCAGTGTCAGGGTCTGCCCGTCGGCGCGGAACCGGCTATCATGGGTCACATTCTGGCATCCGACGACAGCAGTCAGGAGACGGGAGGGGATTTATTGTCCATGGTGGCTTCGCGCAAGTGTAGTCCACAACCGCAATGCGAGAGCAAGTTTGGCTGCCGAAGGGAGGAATGAAATGCCGATCAGAAAGGTCGAGATCGAGCGGTTAAGCATGGCATCTTCTAAGTCATTCGAATCTGGCGCGGCGGCGTTGAAAGCGGCCGTCGGGCGCCTGGATATGGTCAAGTTCACGAAGGCACCCAAAGAAGCGCGGACCTTCGCTGAGTTGGAAAAGATCATTCGTCAGGACATAGGAAAGACGGGACTGATGCTGTTTTTGGAATTTGATCATGGCGCTGTTCTACGCAAAGAGTCTGGGCTGGACGCACCGAAGGTCGTGCATCTGGTAATTGGCAATCCGCTACCTGTGAAGGAAATGGCAAGCCATTTCCCTGACGGGGGCTCTTACGCTCCAGCGACAGTGTTGGTGGATGAGCGGCAAGACGGTGTTCATTTGTCTTATGACAGGATGGCGAGCTTTCTAGCTCCCTATTCGAATGCCGGTGCACTCGCCGTGGCTCGCAACTTGGATTTGAAAATCGAGGCACTAATCCGAGAGTTAACAGCCTGACGGATATTGTCGGTGGTAAGTAATGCCTAGGATTCGGAGGGGAGATATGGCCGAAAAGGATAGGACGGACTCACTGACTAGCCATCCACTGGTAAAGCGAGTGCTCGCTTCGAGACCCGCCGTTGCAGAGCTGATCGGCTTCAGCGTCGAAGAAATCAGCGACGGGCGCGCGGCTGGCTACTTGCAGGCGGGCCCGCAACACGCGAATCCGATGGGCACAATGCACGGAGGAGTCTTGTGCGATCTGGCGGACGCAGCAATGGGCATGGCCTTTGCCTCTACGCTGGGACCGAGCGAGTCGTTTACTACCATGTCGCTGAGCATCAACTTCTTTCGGCCTGTCCGGCAGGCGCGACTACGTGCGGAGGCCCATGTAGTGAACCGAGGAAAGAACGTGGGTTATATCGAATGTGCGGTGACCGACCAGGATGGCAAGCAGGTTGCGAAAGCAAACTCTACGTGTTTCGTTTTACGAGGCGAACACGCAAAACAGCGCTGACCGTGGAAATTGGAGCTAGAAAATATAATGAAGGAGTTCATCGTCGATAGCTAGGGAAATAAGGACGGCTCGTGAGCTGGCAAAATGCCAGGCTCGGAGCTGCACGATGATGACGAATTGGTTCAGGTTTCCTCGGTTGGGCCAAAAGTCGTGCCAAGATCGCAACCGCTGGTCGCTGAGAGGAATAAAGCTTAAGTCCCTTAGGGTCTTCACTCGTTCGGTCCGTGGGGTGTAGCCAGTCGAGACGTGACGGAGACGACATTTCGTTCGCCGTCTCGGTAGTGCCGGGGCGCGCCTCAGCTTTTGCACCGGGAAGGTACCAGAATACGAGGCATGCCCCCCGGACCCTCGAAACTGCCATCTATTCAATATGGTTCCGAGTAAAACCGACGGCGGTCCCGAGCGCTGAGGATCAGGCGGTGCCGGTACATTCATAGGCGAAAGGAGACTCGATCATCATTAACTGAACTTTAGCTGCTGGACAGCATCGGTTCACAGCGAAGCTTCAAACTTTTGGATATTACCAGGTACCGTTTTTCGACGCTGCTGTTAGCCTGCGGAGAAGGCGCGCCCATTGTGCAGGAGTTCTTTCCACTTCTCCACTATGCTACTACTGGTATTTTTCTACAGTGAGTAAATACAGGTAATACAGGCGGTTCTAGGAACCATTTGAAAATGCAGGGCTTGTAACCATTTCGCGAAGCTAAAGTAACGTGCCGGCATATCTAAAATAACGATCGTGCGTAGCTAAACTAACGTGGTCGGTTTGTCTAACCAGCGGAAAGTGTACGCCCGGCGGCGTAGCTAAATTAACGTGGATACCCCTAGTTCCGATCAGTGCGGATCATTGATGTACTCGTTTGCCGTCTCCAAACAGATTTCATGATCATTACAGGCTCAAGGGATGGCCGGCGTTGAATCGCCTTGCTAGATCGCTGAAGGGAGCTATTGCATGGGTGGTCACAACTGATTTTCAGCGGACCGTCGTTTACAGGCTTTGATAGACCCGCCGGCCGGTGCTGGGAACAAGATCAAAAATGAACCATCCTCTGACAAATAGGCCGGACATTCAGGCCATAGTGCGCGAACCGTTCGAAGCCACCGGCGAAGCGTAAGCCGGAACGTTCGCGCCAGGCCGTATTCGGCGACACCGAGTTGACCTGCAAGGCTGCCACGTCCCACGAGAGGGATTCGTGCAGTAGCTGCTCTTAGGGTCCAACTTCTCCAGACGAGCCAGATGTAGAAATCCAGCATTCCGGGAGCATGGGCCAAGGTGGCAACAACCTCGCGTTCTACCGGTATTCGGTGCTCGTCAATCTCGCGATAAAAAACCTCGCTGAGCAGGACGGCATTGAAGTGGCAGCCGCAGGAGCATACTTGTTTGTCCTCGGTGGTGTTGAACCAGAGTTTCATGCGGTCGAAGAAGTGGAACCGGGCCCAGTCGATCATTGCAGCCGATTTGGGCTGCTCTTCAGTTCCGAAAAAGATTGTGGCGCCGAAGATCCGCTTGAAGCCATCGACAATGCGGCGATAGTGAGGGCCGTCTTTAGGAAGGCGGAAGAAATCAAGCATCTGAGCTGCGGAGTCAAAATGAATCTCGCGGGATTTTTGCCGGATTGCAAGCGTTGCGACCCAGATGGGGATCAGGCGGTCCTGGCCGAAGGGCAGACCGAATTGGGGATGCCCGACGATTTGAAGGAAGAAACGACCGTTGCGCCGAGTATGGGAGGTCTGGCTTTGAGGCGGCCGTCGCAAGGGAATACCACAAAGGACAAAAGGCCTCGCATTAAAGGCAAGTTCTTGTTTCCCGTGGTCACGCTGCTCGCGAATGAGCTGAATTGACTCCAACTGCTTCAGCCTCCGCTTGGTAATGCGGAAGCCAGATGAAGGGGCACGAATTAGGGCAGAGACAGGGGTCAAGGTTGTGTGTCAGTACGTGTGTCAGTAGACGGCGGAAAACAGGGCATTCTGTGTCATGCCGTGTCATCTGCCGTCGATGGTAAGTTGTTAGAAACATAGGGAAGTGCTTGAAAAGACTAGGTGTGAAACTTCATTTGACACGGTAGAGGTCAGCGGTTCGAGCCCGCTCGGGCCTACCATTACTTTCAA
>OBLQ010000196.1_pt1 | contig 22297 bp, 19 predicted proteins | sample 1519881 | NCBI WGS metagenome assembly OBLQ01 (sample SAMN01911456, study PRJEB22533) | soil metagenome | biome: Soil | place: Malaysia | collected 2012-04-30 | depth DG_metagenome m | reverse complement strand
TCATCAACGTGGTCCACAACGCCGGGCTCTCAAAACGCGTCGCCCGCCTGAAACCAATGGGGGTGATTAAGGGATGATGCGTCAGGCAGGGGTTTTTTCTATCTGCAGGTGGGTCCTCGTGGTCCTAGGCAGGATGCGTAGCATGTTCCTGTTCGTCATAGTTTCTTCTTTTTTCTTCGCCACCCCGTTTGCGAAGGCCGCAAGCATGAAGCTGCTGACGCCCCAAGTGGGCTGGGCTCTCGCTGGCCCTGGTCTGATGTGGACCACGGACGGGGGCAGCCACTGGAAGAATATCACGCCGCCCCTTCGACGCGGAGAGCATATCGCCTCTGTCTTCTTTCTTAACGCGCAGGACGGGTGGGCGCTGCTTTCCGGCACGGGGGAGAAAGGCTCCGACGAGCCTCGGTTTGACCTGGCGGTCACAAACAATGCCGGAACAAAATGGTCGATTGTGCCGGTTGTGATCTTTGATCTGAATCCCAGACAAACCATTCTCGAAGGTTCTGGCCAGGTTGACTTCGTAGACCCCCTTCACGGGTGGCTGAACCTGGACGTGGCAAGCAGCCCCAATTTCAGGCTGGCTATGCTGATCGAGACTGACGATGGCGGCGAGACATGGAGCCGTCCTCCGCACGGCCCGGGGGTCACGGGCGATCTTCGCTTTACTAGTAGCACGGATGGCTGGCTGGCGGGGGGGCCTGGGAATCAGTTCCTCTATGCCACCCACGACGGCTCGAAAAGCTGGAGGAAGGTGTCGCTGAGTCCTCCACCACAAGTCGGAGGGGCGATCTATCCGACCTTCGCCAGTGCACCCGTTTTCGTTGACGGCGAGAGGGGATTTGTCCCGGTGAATTACTCCGGTTCGCCGGGCACTCCCTCAAAGCTGGTGATATATGCTACCGCTGATGGTGGCAAAACCTGGAGCCCACTCAAGGTTCTGGACGAATCAAGGGCGACCTCAGTGGGGCAAGTGAGTTCGGTTGCGATCACTGATTCCATCCTCATCGTGCCGACTGGCTCATCCGCTGGCGTCAGGGCATCTGCTGTTCCCCTGGCCGGCGGCGTCAGTTCGTCCGTCGTCGTCTCCCCCTTCGCTCTGTCGGAAATCAGTTTTGCGGACGCCAGTCACGGGTGGGCTATGGCTGACCACCGCAGATTGCTGTTTACCGCCGACGGCGGAAATAAGTGGACCGACGTCACGCCCCATCCGCCGCAGAAGCCCTTGCCACCCGCAAAGCCGCCAAAGTGGGGGCCTGTCGACCCTATTACCGGAAGGCCTGGTGGCTCAGTCAGGCCGCAAGCGGCTGGTCAGAGCGAGGTGCCCACGGCAAGTCCGCATTAATCGTCATATCGGATACCGGCGTTGCTGGTTCCGGGGGATGTATTAAAACCTGAGAAAGTTTATTGGAGGTAGTGCAAAGAACACCGGCCACAGGATTCGACCGGTGTTCTCAGTTCATTTGATTTTTCTGGAATGCACGGCGGCAGACGGCGGACGATCAGCCGTGCATTTGCTGGGCGAGATAATTCTGCAGGCCCAGTTGTTCGATTAAATCGAGCTGGGCTTCGAGGAAGTCGACATGTTCTTCCTCGTCTTTCAGGAGAACCTCGAAGAGATCGGCTGAGGCGTTATCGCCTTCTTTGCGGGCGAGGGCGACATACTTGTTGTACTCCTCAACGGCTTCCTTTTCCAGGTTCAGGTCGTTCTGGAGCTGCTGTTGGACGTTCTTCCCGATCTTAAGTTTCGGGAAGTCATTCAGGTTGGGGAGTCCCTCGAGGAAGAGGATGCGTTCAATGAGGACTTCGGCGTGCTTCATTTCGCCGATCGCCTGCTTCTTGATTTCGGCATAGAGGCGCTTGTAGCCCCAGTTGCTCTGCATCTCACCGTGGAGGAAGTACTGGCTGATGGCCATCAACTCTTCGCTTAAAGCTTTTTGGAGAGCGTCAATAACGGCTGGTTTTCCCTTCATGTCAGGTGTTCTCCTTTCACACAATAATCTACCAAGTTTTCGGAGGCGCATCCAGAGGGTTTCGGTTACCAGCACTCAAGGCCGGGACGGCATCAGGAGGGTGGTATATCTTCATCGCCCTTCTTCTCGCGCACATGGGCGATCAGGCCTCGAACGCTGTTGGCGAGTTCGGCGACCTCGCCTTTCCCCTGCACGTCAAACTCAATCTCGTAGTTGCCTGCCGCAGCGTGGTCCACCGCCGCTTTGAGGTCCAGCAGCGGCTGCACCACTTCCTTGGGCAGGACGTAGCTGACCCAGATGCTGATCAGCAATACCAGCAGTGAAACGCTGCCCAGGACCCATTCGGCGCGAACCACGAGGGCGCGGGCGTCGTCGTGATCTTTCACAACCCGGTTCCAGCTGCGGTTTTCAAGCTCCGTGGCCTGGCTCAGAAATGAACTTGCCGAGTTTTCAAGATCCGCTGATATCGACTGGAGGACGGGATCTTCGTTGCCGGCAGCTGCGATTTCGGAATCGAACCTGCTGGTTCGTTCATGCAGTTCCCGGACCAGGCTGGCTCTGCTTTGGCGGTGTGCTCCGCGCAGGATGTCGTTCAGGTCCTTCTCATAGGACAACACTGCGCCGCGAAGCCGGTCAATCCGCGGCTGCCCAGTTTCGCTGACGCGTTCGGATGCCTTTTGCATCCCCCGCAGGTAAGTCTCAAGTTCGGCCTGCATTTTTTCGATCGCGCTGGCTTCCTGGGGCTGGACATCGCGCAGTGATTCAATCATTTCACGGAGGCTCTCAATGGTCTGCTGGTTCGATTTGAAGTCTTCCTGATCACGAAGCAGAAAGTAGGTGCGCTCGGTGCGCTGCGCGTCGAGCATTACAAGTGAGGCGCGTTCCGCCTGCATGGCCACCGACGCGTCCACGCTCACAATGCGGTCGACAATCAAGCTCATTCTGAACAGGTAATAGACGGCCAGCAGAATGACAGGAACGAGAATCAGACGGACAATGCCAAGGCTATAGGCAACCCTGCGACGCATTGACCTGGACCGGGCAAAAACTCTTGGCAGCCGCTGGTATCTCCAATCCATTCTGCAGTCTCCCGAGCGTTTTTTGACGAACCACTCGATGTTCGGGCCATTGCAGCCGTTCCGTGGAAGGAAGCCCTGCGTGGGGCAATCAAGTGCATGTTACCCGAAATCACCTCAGGATAGAAAGCATTCGTGATTATAGCCTCTTGGGGAAACCAATGCCTCGAAAAGGGGGCCGTTCCTTCAGGAACTTTCCATGTGCTCTGCGCGTATAATGGAATGAAGGTAGTTTCCCAGCGATGGAAGGAGGGTCCTGCCATGTTCTGCCCGAAGTGCGGAAAAGAATACACGCAAGCGGTCAACTTCTGCTCCCAGTGCGGCACTGAAATGCATCCACCTGTAAGACCAAACAGGAAACTCATGCGCTCGCGCACGGATGAGAAAATTGCTGGCGTCTGCGGTGGTTTCGCAGAGTACCTGGAAATTGACTCAACGCTGGTGCGCCTGATCTGGCTGGCCGCGTTGTTCCTTGGAGGTTGGGGTCTCATCGCGTATATTGTTGCGTGGATTGTTATGCCGTTGGAACCTCTGCCGCGACATGTCAGTTCTTCAGCACCGGCCGGCACGCCTGTGTCACAGCCTGCACCGAATGCGTAAGACCTTGCGCCTACCGAAGCATGGAGCGTCCGCATGTCAGGTGAGTCTCGCGCTGAAAAGTCCGCACGCTCAGTTAGCACACCGGACCCCTGCCTGCTGCCTGCCGGTGCACTCAGACGCAGAATGGCCCAATACTCATCAGCACCTGCCGCGCAGGTTGTCAAATCACCAGAAATTGCACAACAAACAACGCAGCGAAAATGTAGGTGAGCGTTGGGCATTCGCGCCAGCGGCCGGTTGCTACCTTCGCGACGGAGTATGCAATCAGTCCAAAGGCGATGCCGTCAGCGATGCTGAAGGTGAGCGGTATGCCGACGAGAATCAGGAAGGCAGGGAGGTATTCGGTTGGATCGTCCCAGTTGAACTCGCGCACTACTTTGAGCATCATTGAGCCGACCACGATGAGAGCCGGCGCGAGCGTGGGATAACGGATGACGGACTCATTGCCTGCACCCACCTGCATGCCGCCGCCGATCATCGACGCCAGCGGGCTGAAGAACATGGCAGCCAGCAGCAGGAATCCGGTAACCATGTTGGCGAGCCCTGTGCGCGCGCCGTCAGAGACTCCAGCGGCAGATTCGATGTAACAGGTGATGGTTGATGTGCCGAGGCCGGCGCCGACAGTTGTGCCCACCGCGTCGGCAAAAAGCGCGCGTCCTGCACGGGGAAGTTTGCCTTCCCTCAGGAGCCCGGCCTGCTGGCCAACTCCCACCAGGGTCCCGATGGTGTCGAAAAGCGCCAGGTAAAACAGTACAAAGATTGCAGCTCCAAGTTTCGATGGCGTAAGCGCAAACAGCCCATGCAGATCGAACTTCAGGAACGTTGGTGCCATTTGGATCTGAGTTGAGAAAATGCCGTGGAAATGGATCAGGCCAAAGGCGGCGGCAATGGCGGTAGTCGCCAGAATTCCCAGGAGAATGGCTCCCCGCACATCAAAGGCCAGCAGGACGACAAGCACGAGCAATCCCAGCACGCTGGCCAGGGTTGCCGGCTGGCTGAAGTCCCCCAGGCGAACCAACGTTCCCGGAGACCCGACCACCAGCCCGCCGTATTCAAGTCCGATCAATGTGATGAAGAGCCCGATGCCGGCGGCAATGCCGCGCTTCAGCGAATCGGGAATGGAGTTGACAATTTTTGCCCGAATGCCCGTCAGGGTGATGGCGATGAAGAATATGCCGGCAAGCAGCACAGCGCCTAGCGCCTGCTGCCAGGTCAATCCGAACCCCAGTGGAGCTGCCGCACACAGCGTGTAAACGAAGAAGAAGTTTTCCCCCATGCCCGGGGCCAGCGCGACAGGGTAGTTGGCAATCAGACCCATCAGGAAAGTGGAAAGCGCCGCAGCCAGGCAGGAGGCGGCAAGGACAGCCTGGAAGTCCATTCCAGCCTGCGACAGGACTCCCGGCTGCACAAAGATGATGTACGACATTGCAAGGAAGGTGGTGATGCCGCCCACCACCTCCCGTTGCAGGGTTGTACCATTCGCTTCAAGCTGGAAATACCGTGAGATCCACTGTTTCATGCTGCATCCGAGATTCAATATCGTTGCGGGAAAGCGGGCAACCCGTTCTTAGCATTATTCCAAATGGGAGCGCAAGGCCTTCTTCAGCGTTGGATACTACCCGAGCCTTATCTCAGAATACGGCGCAACTCTCGCGCCTGGCCGGGGTTCCTGCTCAGCATGACCCGCTTCAGGCGGGCGAACTCATCGCGATCAATCTTCTGCACGGTGCCGCGGCCGCGATGGGGCGTGAAGGCCAGGATGTGATCGAGGTCGGGATGGCGCTTGAGAGGATTTTTGAACCGCACGGCGCGGACCGGTGGGCAGAAATCAATCAATGATCCCATTCCGACGTCACGCCCGTTTGATGCTGCGCGAGCCACGCCCCGCATTTCCTTCCGGTCGGTCTCGTAACAGAGGAACAGGTCGCCGCGTTTCACTTCTTCGCGCAGGTAACGGAGGCTGGAGGCGCTCTTGATCCAGCCTTCGTCGCCCATGGGATAGATGCCGCGGGCCCTCGACCGGAAATACTGGTCGAACTGCCAGCCGCGGTTCGTATTGATTTTGAAAACCCACACTTTCATAGGTTCAGTTCGGTTTACTCCACTCGATTACAGCCTTGATTTCATTGTCAGGATGCTTTTCGAGCACCTCGGCGAAATTCGTGTAGGGGACGACATTTGTGATGATCTGGTCGATCGTTTTCCCCCAGGTCTTGTAAGCTTTCCCGAGATCTTCCACGGCCATTTCAAAATGCTTCCGGCTGGCGTTTACGCTCCCAATCATCACCTGGTTGCGGAGCACAAGCTGGCGCATCAGAGCCGCTCCGTCGATTTGCACGGGGCGGTCTCCGCCAGGAATTCCTGTCAGAACATACACCCCGTTGATGCCCAGCGCGCCGAGCAGGTCAAACTCCACGCGGGCAATCCCTGTGGCTTCAAAGATCATGTCGATCTGCCCATAGACGTCGTCCAGCGCCGAGGGTTTCGTCTGGCGTCCGTCAACATACTTCGCTCCAAGTTGCTGAAGGATCCGGGGTCTCAGGGTGTCCGCGTCCACAACGTCCAGGCCGAGCACCTTGGCTCCTCGAAGCCTGAGCGCGACAGCGGCCAGTAGCCCGATGGGCCCCAGCCCGGCCACCAGAACCTGCTTGCCCTCCAGCCACATCTGCGGGTCTGTAACGCCGGGGACCCGGGCGGCCTGAACCAAAAGAGCTTCGTCGATGGCCTTTTCAGCAACCGATGTGGGTTCTGAAAGAACCCCCAATGGCACCTGATCACTGGGAACTTTGACAAAGTATTGCGACTTGTCCACCACCAGTTCGGTTTCGTATCCGTCCCGCTGCTTGATGCCGCGCTCCGTGTATTCTCCGGTCGAGCACATGTCGCTACGGTTGTTCAGGCAGGCGGGACACCGGCAGCAGCCGCGCCGGACGGTGAAGCATCCGAAATCGCCGGGCCGGACCGACTGCACCTGGCTCCCTGCCTCCACGACCTGCCCGAACATCTCATGTCCGATTACCAGGTCGTCCTGTCCTGGGGGCGCGTCGGCCCGTCCGCCGGATGCTTCTTCACGATCGGTCCCGCAGATTCCAACCCGCAAAACTCTCAGCTTGATTTCGTCCGGCGCACTCAATTCAGGTTCAGGCCGGTCAACGATTTTGACTTCCCTGGTTCCAGGAATAATCGCGATAGCTTTCATGATAAATTCATCTCCCTTCGAATGATTAAGGCCTTATAGCTTACCAAGGTGAAAAGTGATTTGATGAAGTTTCCGCCGAAGGTGCCTATGCGAGGACGGGAGGGCCCACTCGAATGAGCCCTCTTGTTTGCAAGAGAGTTAACACTTTATCCAATGGATTTTCGTGCTGAATTGAAGAATTCAGATCGGACAAAAGCCGAATAGTTTAGGAGATTGTTGCCAATTGGACACACCGGATAAGTACATATAACGATGAGGCTTACCTGTGAATGGTGGTAGGTATTTTTCTCCGCGGCGGAAAGGATAATTCTCCCAAAATTTGTCTCGCAGTTATTTGCCGCCTTATAACGTCGCTTCGCTGCAAATGGAACCAACGTCCCATTGCGTATAACTGCGAACTCGGCTTAAATTCTTGTTGGAATGAAACACGCGAACTCTTTAGACATCGCGGCGGACCATCTCCTCACCGAACGGACCGAGCAGAGGCGTTTGGGGTGGTGGAAGTGGCTGTTTGTCCTGGTCTTCGTTGGGCTTTTTGTCTACCGTTCGACGCGCCCGGTTATGCGCTTGTCCGCCGAGCCCCCACCGTCATTTTACGAACACAACCGCAGTTGGGATCGGCAACAAGCACAGAAGGAACGACTCCTTGCACGCGCTTACTGGAACGTGGCTGTCCTGCGGATCCAGGCGCATTATTCGCCGTACCGTCCGCTGCCCGCCCAACCACCTCCACAATTTCGAATCTCTGATGCGGCTGATACGGTGGAATCAGGTGTGATTGCCGCCCGGAACCGCTATTGGTCCAGGCTGCGGGATGTGTGGCATGAAAGCGACGCCTGGGTTGTGTCCTATGGATGGAATACCGGTTGGGTTGAGAGCGGTTTGAAATCTCTTCCACAGTATCTCCCCAAATCGGTGACGGCAGTGTTTCAAGGTCTTGTTGACCTCTTTAATGATATCGCACAGAGAATATCGCCTCCCTGAAGACGCCACAAAACGCCTCCTCAAAGAAACATCGTGACTATTTAGAGCCTGCACGGACTTCGGGTCTGTATTCGCGGTACCCTTCCAACTTCGTCCCGCCTGGTCCTGTTCCTCCTCACCTTTCGCAGGGTACTGACCGGCCAATGAGCTTTACGGACACCGTGGCCTCAGACCGCCCGGAAATAATGCTGTCTACGGAACAGGCTGAAAAGCTGCCAGATAACCCCGAAAGACAATTGATCATCTCAGCAAAAGGGTAAACCCGAATAGGATGTTAACTATGAAAAGAATCAATTTCGTCTTCCTGGGAATGTTCTTTTTCCTTTTATGCGGAATGGTTTCGGTGTCCGCGGCGGATACTTCGGCCGTCAGGCCCTGTTCTGATGCCAAGAATAAGATGGATGACGTCTATTGCATCGGGCAGAGAAATGTTGCTCACCACAGCATCATCTCCGAACAGAAAGAGGTCGCAATCGGCCAGAAGTATGCCGAGCAGATCGACCACTCCGCCAAGCTTGTCAAGGATCCCGTCATTACGGAATACGTAAACCGGGTGGCGCAGAATATTGCCCGGAGTTCCGATGCCAAGATTCCCATAACCGTCAAGGTCATCGACTCGCCGGAAATTAACGCGTTTACCCTTCCCGGTGGATTCATTTATGTCAACACCGGCCTGCTGCACGCGGCGGGCAGTGAAGCACAGCTCGCCGGTGTGCTGGCACATGAGACGGCCCACGTGGCATGCCGCCATTGGGCTTCAGACGCGACCAAGCAGACCCTGCTTCAATACGCAATGATTCCACTGATCTTTACGCCGATGTCTTATCCCGTGTACATCGGGATTTCGGAAGGTCTCAACCTGGGTGTGCCGCTCGCGTTCCTTAAATTCAGCCGCAGTGATGAGCAGCAGGCGGATTTCCTGGGCCTGCAATATATGTGGAAAGCCGGATACGACCCAAACGCTTACCTTTCCATGTTCGCAAAAATTATTCAGGAGGGGCGGAGAACTCCCGGCAGCGTTGCCGGTGTTTTTATGGACCACCCACCTACACAGGATCGCATTATCAATGCCGAAAAGGAGATCAAGACTATCCTTCCCAGCCGTTCAGAATATCTGGTGTCGGATTCGGAATTCCAGAGCGTTCAGGAACGATTGAATGACCTTCTGGGCAAAATGAAGAAGGTTGAATCAGCCAGCAACAAGCCGACCCTGGTCAAGCGTGAACCGAAATCAGGGCAGCCAGCAAGCACCAATGGCGGCCAGACCACGGCGGATGACAAGCCTCCCGTCCTGCAGCGGCGCGACTAAAGGCGCATTGGCCGCCACTGAAGACGGAAGCTGCAATCTTAATTTTGCTCGTGGATGGTTAGGACTGAACGGATCTCGAACTCACGAACCCCGTTCGGAGTTCTTACGGTGACTTCGTCGCCAACCTTCTTGCCCATCAGGCTTCGGCCGATGGGAGAAGTCGTGGAAATCCACCCCTTGCTGACGTCTGATTCCTCGCTTGTCACCAACCTGTAATTGATCTCCACATCCCGGTCTACGTCATAAAGAACGACCTGCGAGCCAAAGGCGATCCGGTCCTTTGGGATGTTATTGACGTTAACCAGGGAGAGGTCCGCCATGCGTTTTTTAAGCTGAGCCAGACGCGCGCCCACGTAGTCCTGCCGTTGCTTGGCCATGATGTACTCGGCGTTCTCGCTGAGGTCGCCGTGCGCGCGGGCCTTTTTCAACTCCTGGGGTAACTCGTGGTTCAGTTCGTGCTCCAGGGCCTGAATTTCTTGCTGCAATTTCTGAACTATTGATGAACGCATGTGGTTTACATCCTAATGGTTCGTACCTTGTGGCACATTATAAAGAATAACAGACAACAAACGCAACAGACAGAAAATACACGGAGATTCCCCATGGGTCCGCTCATGACGATGATCGTAATCAACAGAAGTATAAGGATTTACTTAGATTTCCATGCCGCATTTGAGAGCCCTGTTTCGTTGACTTCAAAAGGCCCCTGTGCTAGTTTCAAAAAAGTAACTAGTTCTTTCGAGGGCCCGTCTCAATGGCTTTTGACAAGGCCAAAGCACTTCAGGAAGCTCACAAGTACGTAGCGCAGGGAAAGACCGCCAAAGCCATCAAGCACTATGAATGGGTTATTGAAAAAGACCCCGGCGACATAATTCTTCTCAATGTTATTGGCGACCTCTACGCCCAGGAAAATAATGTCCCGGAGGCGCTGAGGTACTTTTACAAGCTGGCGGACGCGTATACACGTGAAGGCTACAAGGTCAAAGCGATCGCCATCTATAAGAAGATTGCGAAGATAGACCGGGACAAGGTGGAACCCTTGCTGCGGTTGGCCGAACTCAACTCCGCCCAGGGGTTGGCACGAGAAGCTCGAGAACATTATAAGAATGCATTGGACTTTTTTGAGAGAAGGAGCCAGAAAGAGCAGGCACTGGAGATTCTTCGCCAGCTTTGCCGGCTGGAACCAAAGAATCATGGTTTGCGCCTGAATCTGGCGCAACGTGTGGAAGATTCGGGGCAAAGCCGCGAGGCCGCAGACGCCTATTTGAGCACGGCCGTCCTCGCCCGTGAGAACGGAGACATCGCGGCTTGCAAGAGCGCCCTGGATAAAGCCACGGAGCTGGACCCGGAGAACAGCGAGATCAATCTTTTCCGGGCCCGCCAGGCTTTGGTGGACCAGAGGCCGGATGAAGTCGGAGACATACTGGATTCCGTTCCCGCACTTCAGAACAGCCCGGAGGCGAAACGCCTGCTGCTGGAATCCTATCTGGCCACTAACAAACTGGAAGCCGCGGGCAGGTTGCTTCTAAATGTCCTGCAACTAAGTCCCTCCAATTTTGCTCCCGCTGCCGACTTTACCGCGCGCTGCATCGAGAAGGGTGCATATGATTTGGCATTCCAGGTCCTGAAGGGAGCCGCTCCGGTCCTGATCGCGCGTCGGGAAACCGGGCCCTTCATGGAGACCCTGTTCCGGCTTTGCAAGGCCTGTCCTGAACGGACCGATATTCTTGAGTTCGTTTATGAGGTAGCGGAGAAAACGGCCGACGAGGCCACGATACCAGAGGTTCTTGAGGCCCTGGGAGACGCTTACGTTCAATCGGACCAGTTCGAAAGGGCGGAGCAGACCTACACCCGGCTGGTGGCGCGTGAGCCTGAAAATGAAACCTTCAAAGGCCTGCTGAGGAGGGTCCTCGAGAAGCAGGGCAAGGAATATGTGCCGCTCAGCCAGACCCCATTGATGAGCGCGGATGTGGGTCTTGAACCTGGTCCTGTCTCCATGCAATTCGAAGAGGCCGGAGGTTTGTCTTCAGACGCCGAGCAGGTGGCAGAGGATGCCTCGGAACTGGCGCAGGCGGCCGCAGGCGCCGGTCCAATCCCGTCCCCGAATGAAACAGGCGTCTCGCTGCCAGCCGAAGTGTTTGAACTGTCACCGCAGCCGGTTGAATTCAATCTTTCGCAGCCGGGAAATGGCCAGGGCGTTCGCGAGGAGGAATCGGAGCTTCCTCCCCCGCGGGAATTGTCTTTGGACTTTCAGCCTCCGCACAGGGATAAATCCGCCCTCGGCATTTCCCAGGCAGGCAGTTCAGCCGAATCGGCTTCGCAACAAAGCTCGGCGGAACAGGCGCATGTTTCAGAAGCAGCGCCGCCTTTCAACTATGAGGAAAGCCGTGAAGAAATTGAGTTCTACCTTCGGCACGGTTTTCACCAGGAGGCTCGAAAAGCCGTCAAGGAGCTGGAGAGAAGGTATCCCGGAGAAGGCCGGGTGTCAGAATTCCGCCAGCGCGTCCACGAGGTGGCCCCCCAACCAAGCAACGCTGAAGAGGCCCTGGCTGATCCCCCAACCGGCAAACGGGAAATGGAGAAGGCGGAGTGGGACCTGCCGACTTCGTTTCTCGAATCTGCCCGTGTCGCTGGCCGCGCGCAGGGAAACCAGACACCTTTTGAAGCCGGAGCGGACGGCGGCAGGATTGATCTCATCGAAGACCTGGCGGGGCAACTGGATTCAACTGTGGGGGGTCCTTATGACCCGGCGATGTCTCCTGCCTCTTCCCACCCGCAAGCCGGCAACGTTGGGGGTCCTGGCTCCGCGGCTGACGCTTCGGCGGAACTGGGTTCGCTGCTCGATGAACTCAACGATGCAAATGATTCTGTAGATCAGGCAGCAGATGACGAGCAGACGCATTATAATCTTGGAGTGGCATTTCGGGAGATGGGTCTGCTCGATGAAGCCATTGGAGAATTCCAGAAGGTCGTGAATGGGACCGGTTCGAAGCACTTTGGCCCCCACTTCCTTCAGGGATGCACCCTGCTTGCATCCTGCTTCATGGACAAAGAAATGCCTGCCATCGCGGCAAAGTGGTACTTGCGCGCTCTTGACGCGCCCGGCCTTGACCATGAAGGTGCGGTTGCTATCTACTACGACCTGGGCGTTGCCTTCGAGAAAGCCGGAGACACGACAGCCGCGCTGGAAAAATTTACTGAGGTCTACAGTCAGAACATCGATTATCGGGACGTCGCAGAAAAGATCCGCCTCCTCCGGAAGACTTCCCGCTGAACGGCCTGAAGGGATCGTAGTGAAAGCCCGGACGAAACCTGAGGCCGGAACGTGTTCCACTGGTGTCCCCTCGCAAGAACCACGCATGAACCGTTGGCTGGCTATCCTTTATGTGGTGATCTGTTTTGAAATGGGGGCGTCCCTTTTCTTGTTTCCCTGGGTACCGATCTGGAGCCAGAACTTTTTTATGGGACATTACATGTGGGTTTACACGATCGCGCAAAATTATTATGTCCGCGGGGCGATATCGGGCCTGGGGCTGATTGATGTTTTCCTGGCCTTTCATGAGGTCTGGCGACTGCGGCGATCAATTGGTTTGGTTCACTGACGCCCGGCTCATTGGTCCTGGGCCCAGGCTGGCCTGAGGCTTTCGAGACTGCCGCAGGTTGTGTCTCCGCCTGCCATACCGCCAGGCCATGAACTCTAACCTTCAGAAATGTCTTTCCACTTCCAACTGTGCTACATCACGGACCGGCATGGGCTCGGCCCCACGCCACTGACTCGCCATCTACAGGCTGTTATCAAGGCCGGGGTGGATCTGGTCCAATTGCGGGAGAAGGATCTTGCCAGCCGCGAATTGCTTAGCCTGGCGACGGCGGCGGTAGATATCACCCGGGGATCGAAAACTCGAATTGTTGTCAACGACCGTTTGGACATCGCAATTGCCACCCACGCACACGGTGTCCATCTCGGGGGCCAATCGATGCCGCCGGAAATTGTCCGCCGCCACGTTGACAAGGATTTCCTGGTTGGTGTTTCCTGCCACTCACTGGATGAATCGTTGAGGGGGGAAGCAGCCGGAGCCGACTACATCCTGCTCGGGCCCATTTTCGACACTCCCTCCAAGCGCCAATATGGGCCTCCACTCGGGCTGAACAAATTGTCAGAGGTTGCAAACCGCATTAAAATTCCTCTCCTGGCGTTGGGCGGCATCACAGTCGAGAGGGTCAGGCCGTGCCTCGAAGCCGGCGCGACGGGTATTGCGGGAATCAGGCTGTTTCAGGAGGGCCCGCCGGTAGCAGATCGAATCCGAGAATTGCGCGAGCAATTCCATTAAAGGCCAATACTTCCGCCGATGGTTGAAAGAATTCGTACAATGATGTCCCCAAAGACTGCCTGCAGAGTGGAGGCGAAAGGTTGAAAAAGAAATCTGTATCCCGACGGGACTTTCTTTCCGCGACCGGAGTGTCAGTCGCAGCTGGGCTGACGGGTGCGAAGGCCGCGGCAGACAAACCTGCGGCGAATCCCGTGAAGAAGCCGAACCTTATCTTTTTCATGCCCGATGAACTAAGGGCGGAGAGCATTGCCTGTTACGGCAACCCGGTTGTGAAAACGCCCAACATAGACCGACTCGCACGCGAGGGCTCGCGCTTCAGCCATTGCTATGTGCAGAATCCTGTGTGCGGCCCTTCCCGTTGTTCACTCATGACCGGCTGGCCCGTGCATGTTCATGGGCATCGCAGCCTCTATTATTTTCTCCGTCCCGACGAACCCAACCTTTTCCGCTACCTCAAGCAGAATGGTTACGACGTTTTCTGGTATGGCAAGAACGATCTGCTCGCCAGCCAGAGTTTTACCGGCAGTGTAACGGAGTGGGGATCGTTTCCGGGGCGGGGAAGGCCACGCTCGGGAGCGAGAAATCCCTGGCATATGAATGACCCGCACTACTATTCGTTTCTATACGAAGAGGGAGGCGACCGGCGCGATTACGCCGACTTTGGCAACGTGGATGCCGCGATCCGCATTCTTGAGCGAGATCACGATAAGCCGTTCTGCATTTTTCTTCCCCTTTCTTCTCCACATCCTCCATACACGGCTCCCCAGGGTTTTCACAATCTCTACGACCCGGCGAAGCTCCCGGCCCTGCGCCCGATCGGGCTACCCAATAAGCCGAACTTCTACGAAGCGATCCGGAAGAACTACCATCTGGACCCGCTGGGCGAGGACGTCTTCAGAAAGATCCATGCCGTGTACCTCGGGAAGGTGAGTTACACCGACTGGTTGCTCGGCGAGTTGCTGGCGGCAATTGAGAAGACCGGGCACGTCGATGACACGGCTGTATTTCTCTTCTCTGACCACGGAGACTGGGCCGGCGATTACGGCCTGGTGGAAAAATGGCCCAGCGCGCTCGACGATGTGCTCACACACATTCCCCTGATCGTGCGGCTGCCGGGCGGCGCCCAAAACCACGTATCGCAGGAAATCGTGGAACTCTACGACGTGATGGCGACCTCTCTTGAACTTGCAGGGACCGAGGCCCAGCACACTCATTTTGCCCGGAGTCTTACGCCTCAGCTCCAAGGCCAGCCCGGTGATGCGGGGCGTGCCGCGTTTTCAGAAGGCGGTTACAACATCTATGAGCCGCAGTGCTTTGAACCCGCGGACCTCACGCCGCCAGAGATCTATTACGTCAAAGAGAAACTGGAAGTGGACCATCCGGAAACGGTGTCCCGCGCGGCGATGATCAAAACGACGGAGCACAAACTTGTCATGCGGCCGGGCGGCCAGAGCGAGTTATACGACGTGGCCAAAGACCCGCGTGAACTTCACAATGTTTACGGCGACCGCTCTTACGCGAGCGCGCAGGAGCGACTGATAGAGCGCCTGCTGCAATGGTATGTCCTCACTGCGGACGTGGCACCTCGCGACAAGGATCCGCGCGGTTCGCCGCCCTATTACCCGACGGCTGAACTCAAGGAAGACAACTGGCAGAAGAAGATTCTGGACTGAGGTGTGGCCCACGCCAGTTAATCGGTGGCGAGAAAGTCTGTTCAATAGAGCGGCTGCTTTTTGGGTCTGGCGCCAGTTATGCCCACAGCTTCCAGGAACTGACGGGCGCCGGCAGCCATCAGCCGCAAATCGGTGCTTGCCTGGAAGAAAAGAATTCCCTGCTGCATATACTTCTTGACCTGCTCGGGACTGCCGACCGGAACACCCACCACCTTGTTGTGTTTCTTCGCAGCCTTCACAATTTCCCGGAGCGCTTCCTCTACGCGCGGATGCTCCTGCTGGCCGCGAAATCCAAGTGAGAAAGCCAGATCGCTGGTGCCGACGAACAGCACGTCCAGGCCTTCTGTAGAAGCGATGGCGTCAATATTCTCGACTGCCTTGGCTTCTTCGATGTTGGCGATCACCATCACATTTCTGTCGGCAAAGTCGTAGTAGCCTTCGGGCGCAGGCCAGCGGAACGTGGCCAGACCCGCGCCGGAACCGCGGCCGCCCAGCGGCGGATATTTGCACGCCGCTACGGCCTGGCGCGCCAGTTCGGGCGTGCTGGTGAAGGGGAAAATCACGCCGAGCACTCCGGAATCGAGCACCCTCTTTGCCATCCACAATTCATTCACCGGCACGCGGGCAAACGGCAGAGCCTTCAGTCCTCGGGTGGCAAGCACCATGTTCCGCAGCGATTCCAAGGTGGTTGGGCTGTGCTCCATCTCAATCCAGAGGAAATCAAAACCCAGGCTTGCGCCCTGCGCGGCCACTTCCACACTGGGCACTGTGATGGTCAGCCCATAGACCGGCTGGCCTTCAACCAAAGATTTCCTGACAGGATTTTCCCACGAATGTTCCAGTTCAACGCCTGACATGTTGGTCGCATCCTTTTGAGCAATGTAAGGTCCCAAACACGAATCGAGAGAGAGCAATTATAAGGGGATTGGAGGCCGTGCGGGGAAACATTCAGGCAAGCCACCACACCCGTCTGGTGGAGATCATGCGTTAGTGGCGGTAAGAAGACTACGCAGGCTGCGGGCGCTCGCGGCCCGGAACACCTCCGGAAGGCTGAGGCTTAAGCACTTCCGTGGTTTCCTCTTCACCAGGCTTGGGCGGTGCAGGCCGGACCAGTTCAGGAAGCGGCTTGCCTTCAATCAGCAGCTTCATTTCGCTGGCGTCGAGAATTTCGCGCTCAAGGAGCGCCTCTGCTATGCGGATCAGAATCTCGCGATGGTTATTCAGAATGTCCTTGGCGCGCTGATAGCCCGTGGTGACAAACTTCTTCACTTCCTGGTCGATCTTAATGGCCGTGTCTTCGCTGAAGTCACGCTGGGTCGCCAGATCGCGTCCCAGGAAAATCTCCTGCTGGTTCTTGCCGAAAGCCAGCGGGCCGAGGTCTGACATTCCAAACTCGCACACCATGCGGCGCGCGATGCCGGTGGCCTGCTCAATGTCATTGCCGGCGCCTGTCGTAATGTGGTTGAGGAAGAGTTCTTCCGCCACGCGCCCGCCCATCATGATGGCCAACTGGGCTTCCAGAAAGTCGCGCGTGTAAGTGTGCTTGTCGTCCAGCGGCAATTGCATGGTGACGCCGAGCGCCATTCCTCGCGGGATGATGGTCACCTTGTGCAGCGGGTCCGCGTTGGGCAGCATGGAAGCCACCAGCGCGTGGCCGGCCTCGTGGTAGGCGGTGTTGCGCTTTTCGTCGTCGGAGAGAATCATCGACCGGCGCTCCGGCCCCATCAATACCTTGTCTTTGGCCGTCTCCATGTCCAGCATGCTCACCTGTTTGCGGTTCTGGCGTGCCGCGAGCAGCGCGCCTTCATTCACCAGGTTGGCAAGGTCTGCGCCTGAAAAGCCGGGCGTTCCACGCGCCAGCACAGGCAGGTCAACGTCTTCGGCCAGCGGAATCTTCTTGGTGTGGACTTTCAGAATCGCTTCGCGGCCTTTGACGTCCGGGCGTGGAACAACGACGCGCCGGTCAAAGCGGCCGGGACGGAGCAGCGCCGGGTCCAGAACGTCGGGCCGGTTGGTGGCCGCAATCAGGATTACGCCTTCGTTTGATTCAAACCCGTCCATTTCAACCAAAAGCTGGTTCAGAGTCTGTTCGCGCTCGTCATGGCCGCCGCCAAGTCCGGCGCCGCGATGGCGGCCGACGGCGTCAATTTCGTCGATGAAGATAATGCACGGAGCGTTTTTCTTGCCCTGCTCGAAAAGGTCGCGAACGCGCGATGCGCCCACGCCCACAAACATCTCCACAAAGTCCGATCCGGAGATCGAGAAGAACGGAACGTTTGCTTCTCCGGCGATGGCGCGCGCAAGAAGGGTCTTTCCGGTTCCGGGCGGCCCAACCAGGAGAACTCCCTTGGGGATGCGGCCTCCCAATTTCTGGAACTTCTGGGGCTCGCGCAGGAAATCGATGATTTCCTGAAGCTCTTCCTTGGCCTCCTGCACGCCTGCCACGTCCTTAAAGGTAATCTTCTTGTGCTGGGTTGAAAGGAGGCGCGCGCGGCTCTTGCCGAAGGAGAGAGCCTTGTTGCCGCCACTCTGCATCTGCCGCATGAAGAAAATCCACAGGCCGATCAGCAGGATCAGCGGAAGCCCGTTGGCCAGCCAGGTCATCCACGAACCGCTGGATTCGCTCTTCACCGTGACTTTAACGTCTTTGCTCAGGAGGTCTTTATACACGTCGGGATAGTTCGACGGAATGGTGGTCTTGAATTTCGCGTTATCCTTCTTAAGGACGCCGGTAACGTCAGTGCCTGAGATGGTGACCTCCTGCACGTTGCCACCGTCAACCTGGTTGACGAATTGCGTGAAGGTGTAATTGCTGACGCGCTCGCCGGTGCTTGACCGCACAACCGCCCAGATCAGCAGCGCGGTGACAACCATCACCACCCAGAAAATAATGTTCTTGACCGCCGAATTCACTATATTACCTCCCGTCCCACTCCCGGGAAGAGCTCTACCTGCTTGCCCCTCATATATTTAGATGCACCGGGCTTCCTTTCGGCTACCGCCCGGACCCCTTATCCCCTACATCATCATAATACGAAACTCGCATGTTTTCGGGAACTAAGCCATGCGAGTCTCTTGAATAACCAGAACTCGATCACACTCTTCTCTCGCGGCCGCCCATGCGGCTGCCGGCAAACCGCGTGCGCACACAATCCCTTTATCGCTATCCAGGACCGGCCAGTGCGCCCTATCACTGAGGGGAACACGATGCCGACGGAAAAGTTCCTTTACTTTGACGGATTTCTGAGAGCCCGATGGGCAGTATCGGTCTCCTTGGCGCCAGTTTCGAAATACCAACCGTGCCGGCATTGTAAGCGGGTCCAACTTCGGCCACTCCATGCCATTATATCCCCGATCAGCGTCTTTGCAGCCAACAATTTTGAAAGTCACGGCTCGTCCGATTTCGCCCACGGAAATGGTGCCTGGAATCACAACGTTATAGACGAATTCCCGCGGGCCTTTGTTACCCTCACCCTGAGAGAGGATCAGCCAGTCGAACTCAGTTCGAGCAGCGAGGCCGCGCGGCAATTGCAGCTTCTTTCCACTTTGCGATTCCAGAGCAAATCGGTGGAGGGCTTCAATATGCCGATGCGTCACGCCGGCGATGCTGCCTCCCACCTCTGCCAGCATCTGGCGTAACACCCGCCGCGCCAGAGCCGGCGGCATAGTTCGCACGGCGGTGCGGGAAATTTTTTCCGCGCCGTCCTCGCGCAGCCGCCAGGCCCCGGCCCGCTCCCGGGCCTGTTGGTCGAGATATCCTTCATCCTCCCGGGCCCTCGCGGCCAATTCGCTCAGCAGTCGCTTGATTTCCGGGTTGTAGTCCCTTTCAAGTATCGGCAAGAGTTCCATCCGAACTTTATTCCTGCGGAAACGGGTATCAAGATTGGTGGAGTCCACGCGGAAGGGAAGACCTCGTCTGGCGATCTTGGCCTCAATCTCGGCGCGGGTCAGTCCGAGAAACGGGCGGACCACCTTGTTCTGAAGGCTGCGGTGGATCCCTCCCAGGCCCCGCGTTCCTGTTCCTCGCAGAATGTGCAGCAGAACGGTTTCGGCCTGGTCGTCCAGGGTGTGAGCGGTCGCTACTTTGTCCACTTTTCCCTGGCGAACCAGCCCCAGAAAGAAACGGTAACGAAATTCGCGCGCCGTGGCCTCCAGGTTCCGGCGTCGCTTGCGGGCTTCTTCTGCCACGCGGGCTTCGCCGCGAAAAAACGGAAGTTTGTACTGTTCGGCAAGGCCTCGAACAAAATTCTCGTCTTCATCTGATTCCGAGGCGCGCAGGTGATGATTGAAGTGGACGACCGCCAGTTGGAATCCCACATCGCCAGCCATGCGCGCCAGAAAATCCAGCAACAGGACCGAATCCGGCCCGCCCGATACGGCTGCTCCAATCCGGTCACCAGCGTGCGCAAAGGGATGCTTTCGTGTTTCAGCTAGCCAGCGGTTGTAAAGGTCCGTGGAGGTCGGCATGGAATTACGCTGCCGCAATTGTAGCATTACATGCCGACGCGCGCGACACTCAACGAGGACTGTCAGGACTCGGCAGACGGACTTTGGTGTGACGGAATTTCGGTCGGGATGGCGCAGATGGTCGCATTGCACTGTTTGCGATTTCGCGAGGCGAGAAAACTTCCTTGTGCTTCGAATTGGCGGATGTTACGCCCGATTGGTACCCCAATACGAAGAGGTGCTATTCGCCTGTGATACTGACTTCAAAATAATGCTTTCCTTGAGGGTGGGAATACTCCCTATAAATCCACACTCCATGACCGTGAGCACTCACAAGTGCGTTGAGGGCATCAAACAATAACGTATTCTTCACATGAATGGAAAGTGGTTCAGGGCTTTTTTTCGGCGGGAAGCCAGGCTTGCTGATTGCGTAATATCCTTGCAGCCTGTTAAAGCCTTCACCGTAATTAAGCTCTTGCCTGCGCTTTCGTACCTCGGGCGACCGAAGAAGCAAGGTCACTGCCGCGGTCAAAGTTGTCAGGTCTTGGGAATTGAACTCGGAAATTCGAGTTTTCAGAATTGGAGGAACGCCGCGCCGCGGAACGACGTTTACTACACCTTTTGTCGCTTGCCATGCGTACAGGTCGTCAGACGACACTATAGTTTTTAGAACTTCGCGCAGTGGCAACGGAGATCGAAACGAGTATCCGTGCTCTTTCTGGTCAGACTGGCTGCCCGCGACGACAATGCCGCCGGGAACTTGTCCAACACTTAACGCCAGGCTTGCCATATCACAAACAGACGCCTTTTCGACCTTTGGCAGGCTAATACGAGTAGCCAGGGGATCTTTACTGGCGGATTTCATCGGAGTCCACGCCAATCCGGAATTTACCGGCTGGCAAAGCATGCCCACAAATACGCACATTAAGAGCTTCTCAGCCCTTCTCAAGGTATCTTCCTCCTTGGCTTCGCCGACCGCAGACGCTCGAAATCAATGCTTGCCCCTCCAGCCAGTCAGTGGTGGTGGTTGTGCCGGTCCATCAGAAGATTTCTCCACATCTCCATGGGCGCGTGGATGGGATCGTCTTCAGTGTTCCAATTTGCTCCGATAATGTCGAGGTCGCCGTCTTTGTCGACGTCGGCAACCCGAATGTTGTGCGATCCTGTTCTTGCCACCACTTGCAGTTTCCAGCTTCTTCCCTTGCCTTCGTTCAGAAAGAATCCCACCCGCTTCTCTTTGGATTGCTGCATCTCCGCGAATACGATGTCGGGTAATCCATCATTATTAATGTCCGCCACCTTGAACGTGTGTACGTAATCGACATGTTCGTTGACCACGTGTTCCGCCCACTTACCACGGACGGCGTCTGAGGGCGCCTCGAACCACGACAACCGCCCGGGAAGTTCTGCCGCGGAAAGCACCACATCCGGTCGGCCGTCCTGATTGATGTCCGCCACCGTCACGCCCGCGCGGTCCGGCCAACCTTTGTAAAACCAGTGTTGGGTCCACTCGCCATGAACCGGATCCTTTGGGTTTTCGAGCCACCACCCGCCTTTAACGATGTCGGGGCGCCCGTCCCCATTGAGATCGGCTATACAGGTTCCTTCCCCATAAGTTTTTGACACTACGACCGGCATCCACCTGTCCGGGCTGTTCTGGAAAAAAACGGCAGTCTCCGCCTGATCTACCGGCCGCGGAAGCGACCACTTCTGGTTTGCGATGACGACATCAACCTTCCCATCGCCGTTGAGGTCGGCCACTTCCACGTCATGAGCTTCATGGAAACCAAATTTCGCGTAACTCCCAATCACATGCACTTTCCACGAATCCGTAGCTGGGTCTCCCGCGGGCCCGGGGTTTTCATGCCATCTCACTTCCTTGCTGCCATCCTCGGGCACCACGACGTCCAGGTCGCCGTCCCTGTCCACGTCAACGAGTTGCAGGTCATCGGAGAATCCGCCCGTGGCATCAATTACGTGCTTTGTCCAGCCCGAGTATTCATACCAATAGAGTCCGCCCTTGCCGACCGTGCTTCCTGAAGTCACCACATCCACATAACCATCACCGTTGATGTCGCCGACTCCCGTAGCCCATTGATTCACAGGAGCATGACCGTCGATGATGACATGCGTAAAGGGGACATCTGCCCGCGCCGCGTCACTCTGTGCAGGGCGGGCATGAACCGCTAGGATTCCCCAACCCGCGACTATCGTAGCGATCAGCGCCACCTTAAAAGCCCGATTCAACTTCACTTGCCCTCCTCGTTCATCGAGCATGTCGCGCGCCCTACCGGCGGATGGCGTAGACACTGGCATTGTAGTGCCAGCATTCCCCCGAAGCGAGAAGGATTTGTTCGCTGTGGTTTGTGCGGTTGACACACGGCGCATCGGCTCATAATATGGGGCGCACAATGGAAATGGACCGCCGCGCTTTTCTTGCTGCAATCCCGGCGCTGTCAGCCATGCTGGCCGCGACAACTTCTCTGCCGGCGAACCGGAACGTTAAGTGGGCGCTCTCTACCGGGTTGTGGGACCACTATCCTCCCTGTCCTTTCACGGACATTCTCGATGTGATGAAGCAAACAGGCTTCACCGGCGTCCGGCTCACCAGATTTCCGCACCTGCTTGAGCGCCACGGATTGACCGAAGCGCAATTGCACCGCGAGTTGTCAAAGCGGAATCTTCATGTGGTCACCGTCTCCTGGGGCG
>OBLQ010000195.1_pt1 | contig 22336 bp, 12 predicted proteins | sample 1519881 | NCBI WGS metagenome assembly OBLQ01 (sample SAMN01911456, study PRJEB22533) | soil metagenome | biome: Soil | place: Malaysia | collected 2012-04-30 | depth DG_metagenome m | reverse complement strand
GTGGCGGTGGCGGTGGTCGCCCAGGATCGTGTCAACACGGAGTCGGGACGGCTGGCGCCGCACGCGTTCGCGGTGTACGCGGATGATTCGCTGCGCGCACGCATCGAGCTCAACCGCTTCTCGTTCGATCGCAGCGGGGAAGTCGATCACCTGTACAACGCCAGCCTGCTGCGCGCCCGCGGTGTGCGCCTGTTCCAGATCTGGGACGTGGGTGATTCACCCTTCGACACGCGCTGGGTGGACGGCGGCGCGCTTCCGCAGGATTCCACCCGTGCCCACCACGGGCGTGTGCGCGTGTCCGACGCCGCCGGCAATGTCACCGACGTCGACTTTGTGTTCGTGTGCGGCGCCGCCCCGGCTGAAGGGCGCGACGGCTCGCCCGCCCGCCGCGACCTGGCCGTCGACCTCGACGACGCCTACTTTCAGGACGGATTCGCCCGGATTGCCGCCCGTTCCGGCGGCGACGATGCGCAGGTGCTGGAGGCGGGGCAGCTCGGCTCTGCGGTGCAGCGCCTGGCGGCGTATGCGGATCGCGACAGCGCCGGCGTGTGGGTGGCGGGCGTGCGCGCCGGCGAGGCACGTACGCTGCGTTTCCCGGCCCAGGGACTGCGCGTGCAGATTCCGCGCGATGCGGTCACGGCCGACGCGGTCGTGTATGTGCGCGGCGCCGATTCCTTCGGGCGCTCGCTGGAGGGAATGACCCGGCTCACGCGGCCGGTCCGGCTGGGGCCGGTGGGATGGGTGTTGCACGCCCCGCTCGAAGTTCATCTGGATATGGAGCACCCGGGACGGGGCGAGGCCGTCTATCGTTACGACGACTATCGCCGCTCGTGGTCATACCTCGCTTCCGACATGGACTCCGCGGGCTGGACCGCAAAATCGGACCGGCCCGGTGTGTTTGCGGTGTTCAGGGACACCGCAGCGCCCCGCCTCGGCCGTCCCTCGCTGGCGCACGTGCGCTCCTGGGCGACGGGCGCGGTGTGGCGGGAGATTCACATTCCCATCGACGACGCCGGCTCGGGTTTCGACGAGGCGCGCACGCGCGTGCGCGTGGGCGGTGCGCGTCACATCTTCCGATGGGACTTCGTGGGAAAAAAACTGATTGTGCCGCTGCGCGACGATTCTATAATCGGACAGCAATCCGTGCGCGTCGTCGCGTTTGATCGCAGCGGAAATCGATCGACGCGGGACGCCGTTGTCGACACCGGCTCGCGCTGACGCTTCTCCACCATGCCTGCACGCTTCGTACATCTTCACGCGCATTCCGAATACAGCCTGCTGGACGGGTCCATCAAGGTGGTCGACCTGGTGCGCCGCGCGAAGGAACTCGACATGCCCGCGGTGGCGCTCACCGACCACGGCAACATGCACGGCGCGATTCATTTCTACCGCGCTGCGAAGAAGGCGGGAATTCGCCCGGTGATCGGCATGGAGGCGTACATCACGCGCGGCAGCCGTCACGATCGCGGGCGCAAGAAGGGCGAGCCGTCGCACACCGATCATCTGATCCTGCTGGCGCGCAACCTCGAGGGCTATCACAACCTCATCAAACTGTCGTCGCTCGCGTACCTGGAAGGGTTCTACTACAAGCCGCGCATCGACTTCGAACTGCTGGCCGGACACGCCGGCGGGCTCATCGGCACCACCGCCTGTCTGCGTGGCACGGTGGCGCAGGCCGCGCTGGGGGACGGCCTCGAACCGGCCTGCGAGTGCGCGTTGCGTTACCGCGACATCTTCGGCGGCGGCAATTTCTACGTGGAGATGCAGGACCACGGGCTGGAGCCGCAGAAGGCCCTCAACGAAATCTACCGCCAGCTGGCCAGGAAGACGGGCCTTCCGCTCACGGTCTCCAACGACGTGCACTATCTCGGCAAAGACGACGCCGAAGCGCACGAGGTGCTGCTGTGCCTGCAGACGGGCAGCGACATCGACGACCCCAAACGCTTCCGGTTCACCACCACGGAACTGTTCTTCAAGACGCCGGAAGAAATGCAGGCGCTGTTTCCGAACGACATCGCTGCGCTGGAGAACACGCTGGCAATCGCGGAGCGGTGTGACGTTCAGATGAAGGAAGGCACGCTCCACCTGCCGCGTTTTCCACTGCCTGACGGCTTCGCAAGCAACTCCGATTACCTGCGCCACCTGGCCTACGAGGGCGCAAAGATACGCTACGGCGAAATCACCGAGCGCATCCGCGATCGCATCGAGTTCGAGTTGTCGGTGATCGCCAAGATGGGCTTCGACGGATACTTTCTGATCGTGCGTGACATCGTCGACTATGCGCGCCGTTCCCACATTCCGGTGGGGCCGGGCCGGGGCAGTGCCGCGGGGAGCCTGGTGACATACAGCATCGGCATCACCGACGTCGATCCGCTGGCGCACGATCTGCTCTTCGAGCGCATGCTCAACCCCGAACGCGTCAGCATGCCCGATATCGACATCGACTTCTGCTTCGAACGTCGCGACGAAGTGATTCGTTACGTCATCGACCGCTACGGCCAGGACAACGTGTGCCAGATCATCACCTTCGGCACCATGGCCGCACGCGCGGTGGTGAAGGACGTGGGCCGCGTGCTCAAGGTGCCCTTCGACGAGGTGGACCGCATCACCAAGCTGATTCCGGGCACGCCCGGCACCTCGCTGGGGGATTCGATCGAGAAGAATGCCGAACTCAAGACGCTGGTGGAGAACGGCGACGGCTACCGCCGCCTCGTGAAGCTGTCGCTGACACTCGAGGGAATCGCACGCCACGCGTCGACACACGCCGCGGGTGTCGTGATTACGCCCACACCGCTCGTCAACCACGTTCCGCTCTACAAGTCGAGTCGCGACGAAATCACCACGCAGTACGACATGAAGAGCATCGATGCCATCGGACTGCTGAAGATCGATGTGCTCGGACTGCGCACGCTCACGGTGATCGACAAGGCGCTGCGCATGGTGGAGGAGAATCACGGCCGCGCGCTGGCCGCCGGCGATCTGCCGATGGAAGACGAGAAGGCGTACGAACTCCTGCGCGCGGGAAAGACGGTGGGCGTGTTCCAGCTGGAAAGCTCGGGCATGCGCGAGCTCCTGAAGAGCCTCAAGCCCACGGGCTTCCACGACATCGTCGCCGTGAACGCGCTCTATCGTCCCGGGCCGCTGGGAAGCGGCATGGACAAACAGTACGTGGATTGCAAGCACGGCAAGAGCGAGATCGTGTATGAGCACCCGCTGCTCGAACCCATCCTGCGCGACACCTACGGCGTGATTCTGTATCAGGAACAGGTGATGCGCATCGCGAGCGAAATGGGCGGGTTCTCGCTCGGGGAAGCGGATCTTCTGCGCAAGGCAATGGGGAAGAAGCAGAAGGACATCATGGCCGAGCAGAAGAAGAAGTTCCTCGACGGCGCGAAGGCGAAGAGCATCAAGGCCAGCATTGCCGAGAAGGTGTTCTCGCAGATGGAGAAGTTCGCCGAGTACGGCTTCAACAAGTCGCACAGCGCGGCCTACGCGGTGCTCTCCACGCGCACGGCGTATCTCAAGGCGCACTATCCGGCGGAATTCATGGCCGCCACGCTCACCAGCGAAATGGACAACACCGACCGTGTCACCATTCTCATGGATGACTGCCGCGAGCAGGGCATCGAGGTGGTGCCGCCCAACGTGAACACGGGTGAGGCGGACTTCCGCGCCCGTGACGGGCGCATCTACTACGGACTGGGCGCGGTGAAGAACGTGGGCGTGTCGGCGGTGGAGCGTCTGGTCGAGGAGCGCGCGACCGGAGGCGCGTTCCGCTCGCTGGAGAATCTGTGCAGCCGGTTGAACTCCCGCCTCGTCAACCGGCGCGTGTATGAAAGCCTGATTGCGGCGGGGGCGTTGGATACGTTGCCGGGCCACCGCGCGCAGAAGATCGCCGCACTCGACATGGTGATGGAGCGCGCGGCGCGGCGCGCGCGCGATGCGGAGCGCGGCCAGTTTGGATTGTTCGGCGACGCGGCCGAGCCCGAGGATGCCCCGCTGCCCGACACCGAGCCGTGGGCGCCGCAGGAACAGTTGCAGAAGGAGAAAGAGGCGCTGGGTCTGTTTCTGACGGGGCATCCGCTCGACAGGTTCCGGGATCTCATCCTCATGATCCGGTCGACGTCGTCAAAGGATGTGCCGGAGATGCCCGCGGGCGAGCGCGCCGTACTGGGTGGACTGGTGACGGCGGTGAAGTTCACCATGGATCGCAACCAGCGCCAGATGGCGTTCGTCACACTCGAAGACACCGAAGGGCAGGCGGAAGTGGTGATGTTCAGCGACGTGCTCGAGAAGTCGCGGCGTTTTGTGGTGGAGAACAACGTGGTGCTGGTGGAGGGGCGTGTGTCACGCCGCGGAGGGGGCGACGGAAAGGTGCTCGTGAACACGGTGTTGCCGGTGGGCGTGGAGCCGGGGCCGACGTGGAAGGAAGTGCACGTCACGCTGGATCTGGATTCAGTGGCGGACACGACCATCGAGGACATGAAGAAAGTGCTGTTCGCACACAGTGGCGATTCCCGCGTGTTCTTCCACGTGCGTCAGTCGGGCCGCCGCGCCTATGTGATTCGCGCGCGCAGCCAGGGGGTGCGGGTGGATCCGGCGCTGGTCACGGGCCTGTCGGAGTCGATCGGGGCGCGCAACGTTCACCTGGTTCCCGCCGGCCTGGGGGCGTAAGTGCTTGTTCCTGCGCGCTTCTACGGGCTTGGACGGGACCCGGGCGGGTGTTAGAATAGACGCGGAGGACCCGTGCACCGCGCACCCAAACGACACATCCTTGATTTCGAGCAGCCCATCGTGGCACTCGAGGACAAGATCGCCGAACTCAAGCAGCTCGCCATCGTTCAGAACATGCCGGCGGACGACGAGGTCCGCCGCCTGAGCGAGAAGGCGGACAAGCTGCGCAACGAGATCTTCTCCAAACTGACGGCGTGGGAACAGGTGCAGCTCGCCCGCCATCCCCTCCGGCCCTACACGCTCGACTACGTCAACGCGTTCGCGTCCGAGTTCGTGGAACTCCACGGTGACCGCGCCTTCGCCGACGATCCCGCCATCGTGGGCGGTTTCATGACCATCAACGATCTCAAGGTCATGATGATCGGCCAGCAGAAGGGCCGCGACACGCGCGAGAACATCCGCCGCAACTTCGGAATGCCGAATCCGGAGGGGTACCGCAAGGCCAACCGCCTGATGCGCATGGCGGCCAAGTTCAGGCTTCCCATTGTGACCATGATCGATACTCCGGGTGCGTACCCCGGCCTGGGGGCGGAGGAACGCGGCCAGGCCCAGGCCATCGCGGAGAATCTCAAGTTGATGGCCGGTCTGCCCGTGCCCATTGTGGCGGTGGTGATCGGCGAGGGCGGGAGCGGAGGTGCGCTGGCGCTGGGCGTCGGCGACCGCATTCTGATGCTGCAGCATGCGGTGTACTCGGTCATCACTCCCGAGGGATGCGCGGCGATCCTGTGGAAGGACCAGAGCAAGGTGAAGGAAGCGGCCGACGCCCTCAAGCTGACGGCCAAACACCTGATGGACCTGGGGATCATCGACCGGATCATTCCCGAACCGGCGGGTGGCGCCCATCGCGATCCGGCGGCCACCGCGGAAACCCTCGGCCGCGCCATCTATGAAGAAGTGCGGTATCTTCAGCGCCAGAACCCGCGCGCGCTTCTGGAGCGCCGCCTCCAGAAGTACATGAACATGGGCTACTTCGAACAAGAATCGCCTTGACCGGCCCCATGTTTCACGATAACATATTCAACACGTTGTAGTTATCCCGCCCCGATCCGTCCGTAGAGGTGAACCGTGGTCCGGCCCGAGTTGCTCGAGATCCTCGCCTGTCCGAAGTGCAAAGAGAAGGTGACGTTGGACGAGCGGGGAAAGTACCTGGTGTGTACACGCTGCCGTATCAGGTACCCGGTGAATGAGCACGGGATTCCGATCATGCTGATTGAGCGGGCGGAACCTCTGGACGCGTAGTTATTCGGTCCTCCCCTTCGGCAAACGTTCTGTCGAAAACAGATCGGTTACGACAAATCATGCGGTTGGTACAGCTCAAGGCGGCGTCGCTCGCGTTGATATTGCTGGGTGTGGCGACGCTGGCTCGCGCCGGTGTCGACGTTCGCGCCGTTTCGGAAACGAACGGCAAGATCGTCGTGCAGCTGGACAACCACTTGCCCCCCAACTACGGACCCGCGGTGTCGTTCTACGTGGCCATCGCGCCCACGGGAACCTTCTCCGCTTCATATTTCGTCGGGCCGGCGACGTCGGCGGGTGCCGCGCTGGCCGCGCCCGTGGCCGCCGACACCATTCGTACCTCGACGCCGTTCCAGTTCCGGACCTCGCGCCTGGTCTGGGTATACGTGCTCATTCCTTCCAACACGCCGGTGTCCCACGTCGTCATCAATTTCACGCCCGCGGCGATCGTGGCCGACGCGGCGCACGTCGATCCGCTGGTCAGGGCGCTGGTGGTGAATCAACACGTGTTTCCGGTGCAACCGGCATCGGGCGCGCCGGTCGCGTGGTTCAATCGTGCCGCGGGGTGGGCCAGGTTCGCGGTGTCGGCGCGGGGCATGTATTCCGTCACCGGTTCGGATCTGGCGGCGGAGGGAATCAGTCTGGCATCCATCGATCCTTCCAGTCTGCGGCTGTATACCCAGGGTGGACTCAACCAGCCGCGTGATCTCAACGATCCCGCGGGGTCGTGGCGCACCGACCAGGCCATGCGCGAAGTGCGCATGCGCGTCGAAGCGGGCAACGACGGCACCTTCGACCCCGGTGACCGCATCGTCTTCTACGGGGTGGGGACGAACGACTGGCAGAATTATTACGATGCCACGGCGCCCGACTCGATCTTCCACAAGCACACGCACGCCGCCACCAATTACTACTTTCTGGCGTGGGGCGGAACGCTGCCGGGCACGCCCGCACGCATGAGCGATGTCGACGCGACACCCATCGCCGCGCCCGACTACACCACGCACCTGCACCGCGAATATCGCGAGCGCGACCTGGTGCAGGATTTCGATTACCGGGGTGACGGATGGTTGTGGCTCGATCTGAAAGCGGATGCCCGCTCCTATCGACTCTCGGACGTCGACGTGAGCAACCTGGTCGCGTCGAGTCCCCAGGAATTCCGCTCGCTGGCGCTGGCGCGTCCCGACACGATACGGTACGGGCATCACGCGGTATTCTTCGACACGCGTTCCGGAAACAACACCACGATCGTCGGGGACAAGGTGTGGAACACGCCGCTGGGAACCGCCTACTACGACACCGGGGTTCCCATTCACCTGACGGGCAATTTCCTGCAGCCGGGCGTGAACACCATTGCGATTCAGGTGCCCGGTGATCGCAACGCGAAGGACACCATGTATTTCGCGTGGTTCGCGTTGCGCTACACGCAGCGCAACATCGCCACCGGCGACGCCCTCGGGTGCTCGACGCCCGATACCACCGGCGCGGTGAATCTGAGCCTGCGCGGGTTCAGTTCCAGTGGAACGCTGTGGGCCTTCGATGTCACCGACCCCTGGAATCCATCGCGGCTCATCAACACCGAGGTGACGACCGCCGGGGCGGAGCGCCTCGTGCGTGCGGGCTTCAATGTGGCGGGCACCCCGCGCCAGGTATGGGTGGCGACGACCGCCGGTCTCAAGAAACCGGGAGTGTCGCGCTATGTCCCCGTTGATCTGCGCGCGGACCCGGTCGGGCCCAACATGCTCATCATCAGCAACCGCGACCTCGGCTCTGCGGCCGACCGCCTGCGCGCATACCGTGCGGCGGGGCGCCTGCCGTTGTATTCGAACCCGGTGGTGAAGCTGGTGACCGTCGACCAGGTGTACGACAATTTCTCGGCAGGCATGCCCGATCCCATGGCCCTCCGCAACTACATAAAGTACCTGTACGACAACTATCAGGATGCCAACGGCAACCCGCGCCTCGCCTACGTGGTGTTGTTCGGGGACGCCACCGAGGACTTTCAGAACCACGTGAGCAGCGAGCCCAACTTCGTACCGTCCAATCTGTATTTCACGTACCGCTCCCTGTACGCGTTTTCCACCGACGACTGGTTCGGAGACCTGGATCCGCAGGATCAGGTGGCCGGCCATGCCGTGCTCGACGTGGCGCTGGGGCGTCTGCCGGCGTCGTCGTCGGCGGAAGCGGACCTGCTGGTGGACAAGATCATTGCGTACGAGGGTGAGGCTCCGACCGGTGACTGGCGCCAGCGGATCGTGCTGGTGGCGGACGACCAGGAGTCGTCGCAGAGCAGCTGCGAGACGGAATGGAACAACGAGTCGGAGTTGATCTCCATGCAGCACATTCCGGATTTCGTCGCGCTGCAGAAGATCTACCTCACCGAGTATCCCCAGGTGGGACGCGGTGTGAAACCGACATCCCGCCTGGCACTGTTGAACGCGTGGAACCAGGGCGCGCTGCACATCAACTACATCGGCCACGGCAGCAATCGCCAGCTGGCCGACGAACTGGTGTTCGTCGATTCCGACGTGAGCCAGTTGAACAACGGGCTGAAGCTGCCGATCTTCACGGCGTTCAGCTGCACGGTGGGGGACTTCGCCAATCCGGCCGACAAGAGCCTCTCGGAGAAGATGCTGTTGCGCGAAGAAGGCGGAGCCATCGGAACCGTGACGGGATCGCGCGAGACCTACGCCGATCCCAACCGGCGCCTGTGCTTTGCGTTGTTCGATCAGCTCTATCCGGACCGCCTGCCGCAGGCGCGGGTTCCGGTGGGCGTGGCCCTGATGCACGCCAAGCTGTCCGGGCAGACGCAAACCAGCTGGCTGATCGACCAGGAAGAGAACTCATGGAAGTACAATCTGCTGTGCGACCCGGCGCTGCTTCCCAGAATTCCGGAGCAGGAAATTCATTTCGCGACCGCCCCGGCGGAAACGCTGGTGGCGGGACTGCGCCACACGGTGCGCGGAGCGGTATATTCGGGCACGAGCGTGGATACCAAGTTCAACGGTGTGGTGGCCGTGACGGTGCGCGAGCCGCAGCTGCACCGCACGTACGCATTCCCCAACTGCCCCGGGTTCGTCAGCCGGTACTACCTGCCCGGCGGCCCGATCTACCAGGGGACCGTGGACGCGGTGGACGGACAGTTCGAAGTGAATTTCCGTGTGCCGCGTTACGCCGCCTCGGGACCGCTGGCCTACGCGGGATCGTACGCGTACCAGGGAACGCACGACGCCGCCAACAGTGTCGACAGCGTGTTCGTGGTGGTGGAGCCGACGCTGGCCGACTCCACCGCGCTCAAACCCGTGGATGGAGCACCCCGTGTTGAACTTGGCTTCAAGAGCGGACTCACGCTGGTGAAGACGGGCGATACGGTGCGCGCCCGGGTGCACGACGGGGACGGCATCAACATTCTGAACACCACCAACGAAGGGCGGCAGGCCATCCTCATCGACAACCTGCCGGTTCCGATCGACGTGAATGAATTCTTTTCGTTCGACCATGGTGGCACCGACACCTCGGGCGTGCTGCTGTATCCATTGCCCGAGCTGCGTACCGGACACCACCGCCTGGTGTACAAGGTGAGCGACAGCTTCGGGCTCACGACGCTCGACACGCTGCGTTTCGACGTCACCGACGCGGCCAACTATTACGCGGAAGTTCCGTTCAATTATCCCAACCCGTTCAAGGACTCGACGAAGTTCCTGGTGCGTGCCTCGAACCGCGCGTCGATCAAGCTCGAACTGTACACGGTGTCGGGCAAGTTCGTGCGTCGCATCGAGACCCTCGGCGACGGGGGGGAGACGTGGATCGAATGGGATGGCCGTAACCAGTGGGGTGGGGACGTGGCGAACGGGAGTTATCTGTATGTGGCGACCGTGCATTTCATGGGAATAGACCGGCCCCCGGTGGTGCTGCGCGGCAGGCTGTCGCGCATCCGTTAGCCACCGTGCGCTTGACCGGCTGCGCGCGGCCGGGCTACTATTACGGGTTCTAGGAGGAATCATGCGTTTTCGGAGTATTGTCAGCTTTGTGGTCTTCATCGGGGTGCTTGGCATCGGCGCCCGTGCCTTCGCGGTGGCGGAATCCGGCGTTCCCTCCCTGACGATTCCTCCCGGTGCACGTCCCAACGGGATGGGCGAAGCATTTGCCGCCGTGGCGGATGACGCCACGGCGTCGTGGTGGAACGTGGGCGGCCTTGCGTTCACGAAGCATCGCAACCTGGCCTTCATGCACAGCCAGCTGGTTCCGGATCTGGCCAGCGACGTCTACTACGAGTTCCTCGGCTATTCCAACCCGGCCGGGGACGTGGGCGTGTGGGCCGTGAATCTGGTGTACCTGACCTACGGCCAGAGCATCGCCACCGACCCGTCGGGCACCCCCCTGGGCACGTTTACCAGCTGGGAAGGGGCGCTCTCGGGATCGTTCTCGATGCAGCTGGCGCACAATATCGGCGCCGGCATTTCCATGAAGTTCATCCGGGTGCAGTATGCCCCGGCCCAGTACACCCAGGACAACGTCGACGGCTCCGGCACCAGTTTCGCCGTCGACGTCGGCGCGCTCTGGAAACTCCCCAAGCAGCGCGTGAATGTGGGACTGTCCGTCAACAACGCCGGTCCCAACATTGCATTCATCGATCGCGAACAGAGCGACCCGCTCCCGTTCACGGGGCGCCTGGGTGTGGCGTACACGCCGATTGCGGACGATGTCAGCAACCTGCTGGTCACCATGGATATCGAACAGAGTCTGGTGTGGCTGATCGACAGCAGCGTCGCGCGGCGGCGCAGTGAGATCTGGCACGTGGGCGCCGAGTATCGCTACATCAATCTGCTCGCGGGCCGTATCGGGTACGTGTACGACAAGGACGGAGACTTCAAAGATATGACGTACGGCCTGGGCTTCATCTACAAGGACAAGCTCTCGCTGGACTACGCGAACGTGCCCCAGGCGCAAACGCTGCAACGCGTGCATCGCTGGTCGTTGTACTTTACGTTTTAGCCCCTGCACCCCTGCGACATGAAAACGCGTCGCGGCACTCCGGTGCGGCGGCGCTTCACGGGAGGCGCCTTGAGCATGCGACTTCTTCTCGGACGCATTACGCTGTCCCTGTGCTGCCTGTGCGTGCTGGCACCGGTGGCCGGTCGGGCGGCGGACCTGTTTCCGCCCGCCATGACGCGATTTTCCACGCCGGCGCTGGTGCTGGAGAGCGACGGAGCGATGCCGCGTCCGGCGGCGTTCGCCGGCAGCTTTGCGCTCGAAGACGCTACCGCCTCCACCTCCGCCCCCACGCAGAGTTACTGGCCGCTGCTGTATTCGGCCCTGATTCCCGGTCTCGGTGAGACCGTCATGGGCTACGAAAAGCGGGGTATCGCGCTCATGGCCGCCGAGGTGGTGGCCTGGAGCGGCTGGTACAAGTATCACAACGACGGGCTGGACGAGCGCGCGGCGTACGAGCACTTTGCCGACCTGCACTGGAGTGTCGACAAGTGGATCAGTGATTTTCCCAATATCTGCTCACCGCCGCCCACCAGCATCGACGACATCGAGCAGTGCGGCAAGGACTCCTCGGGCAGCGGGGTATGGCCGGGATACATCCCCTTCGTTCCCAAGAGCGTCGACAAACAGCATTACTATGAGAACCTGGGCAAGTACGACTGGTACATTTCCGGCTGGTCGGACTGGGATCCCAACGCCAACCCCTATGAAAAAGAGACGGATCTGCGCACGCAGTATCGCGCCATGCGCTATCAGAGCAACCAGGATCTCGACAAGGCCAACGCCTTCGTGTGGGTGAGTGTCGCGGCGCGCGCGTTTTCGCTGGCCGAAACCGCCATCCTCATCCACAACCGGCGCGGGGCAGAAGCCGGCGGCGGCGACGGTTCGCCCATCTCGTTGCACGCGCGGCCGCGCGGCCGTACCGGCGGGGAAGTGGCACTGGAGGTTCGTTTCAAATGAGGTGTGCCGTTCTCTGCACGATGATTCTGCTTGTCACCGCCGCCGGCGTGCGTGCGGACGAGCTGCGACCACTGCGCGACGGAGTGCCGGTGGTGGCCACGGCGGCCGCCCCGGAACTTGACTGGAGTGCGGACCCGGCGTCCGTGGACGGACCGATTTCGCCGGCGAAGGCGGTGCTGTACTCATTGCTGCTTCCGGGGCTGGGCGACTACCAGCTTGGCAACCGGAGCCGCGCGGTGGGGTTTTTCATCGCTGAAGGCGCCATCTGGACGGCGTACGGCGTCATGAAAGTGCAGGGGCACCAGCGCGAGGACGATTACCAGCAGCTCGCGGTGCAGTTCGCGGGGGTCTCCAGGACCGGCCACTCCGACGATTTCTACGCCAAACTGCGTGAATACGCGAGTTCCGACGCCTACGCAGCGGACGTCAAGCTGGACGGACGCGCGGCGCTGTCAGACAACGGGAAATACCTCGATCGAATCGGCGCCGATGCACTCGACCGGTACTTCGTGGAGAACCGGCTCGCCGACTACGAACCCTGGCAATGGACGTCGCACGAGCGGCAGTTGCAGTATTCCGAGATGCGCTCGTCGAGCAAGACCTCCTACCGGCGCGCGAACTACATGCTGGCAGCGGCGGCGGCCAACCGCGTGGTGAGCGCGGTGGTGGCGTACGCCGCGGCGCGGGGCGCGAACCGGTCGCAGACCATGGGCTATCAGATGAATTTTGCGCCGTCGGAGCACGGGCTGGATCTCTCGCTCACGGTCACACGTTCCTTCTGAGACGGTTCCACGACCGCGGGTTGTCATGCGCAGTCGTCCTCATGCATTCACACTCTGGGTCGCCGGCGCGGTGCTGGCGCTGGCATGCGCGCCGGCCCGGGACGCGGCCACGGCGCAGGAAAAACCGGCTTCGTCCACGGCCGTTCCCACCGACACGCTCGCGCCCGCGTTTTCGTTTCACACCTGTGACCGGGTCACCATCGGAGATCCGCAGGCGGTGACCATCGACTTCCACGGCATCGCGGTGCTGGCGGACGCCTCACCGCCGCGTCTGGTCTCATACAACCCCGCCACCGGCGGATGCCAGGAGTTCCAGGCCCCCGCGGGGCGCCCCGCGTTTCGTCCCTCCGGCGTTGCGGTGCGCGGTTTCTTCGTGTACGCGGTCGACGAGACCAACCGCCTGCTGTTGCGCTGGGACTCGAGCGGCGCCTACCGTGACGTGATTCTCAACTTCGAAGAGCTCAACGAACGCCGCCGCGTGTCGCCGCACGGACTCGACGTGGACGCATCGGGCCGCACGGCGGTCACCGATATCGAGAACAACCAGGTGATCGTGTTCGACACCTATCTCAATGTCGACGTCGCCTTTGGAAATTTCGGTTCCTTCGAGGGCCAGATGGACACACCGCAGGGCGTGTCGTTCACGCCGCGCGGCGAGTTGCTGGTGGCCGACACGGGCAACGCGCGCCTGCAGTTCTTCTCCGATACCGGCGCCTTCCTGCGCGCCATTCCGCCCGCGGGAACGGCCAGCCCGCTGCGACGGCCGCGGCGCGGCATCGCCACCGAAGACGGACGCGTATTCGTGGCCGATCCGGTCGCGGGGCGCGTGTTCGAATTCTCCCCGGCCGGTGCCCTGGTGCGCGCGATCGTGCCGGACCGGCCCGGTCGTTTCCGGCCCACTGACCTCGCGATGGCGAAGGACGGGATGCTGCTCATCACCGATTCCGCCTCGCAGTCTCTTTTCGCCGTCAAGGTGATGTAGCATCGGCTGGTCAAACCGGGAGCGTCGCCCCCTGTGTGTGTGGATCGCGGCGGCGTGTGTGTGTGCCGCGGCGCTTTCGGCCCGTGCGCAACCGGTTCGCTACAACGCATCGACCTGGGGCGAGGTGTCGGACACGCTGCGCACGCCCCGTGCGGGCGCGCGCATCGCGCTCAAGTCGCCCTTTCTGGTGCCGGGCAGTGTGGTGGTGCGGGTCAACGGCGAGGTGCTGGCCCCCGAACGCTATCAGGTGAATCTGCACCTGGGCACCATCCGCTTCCTCGACGATCTTCCCGCCGGCGCCGTGGTGGTGGTCAGCTACCAGCGCAAACCGCTGCTCATGGCGCCCGTGTACAGCCTTCGTCCCGCCGAGGTGTCGGCCCCAGACAGCACCGGCGCGGTACCGGAGCGAATCGTCGCCCCGAGGGCGCCGGAGCCGGAAGCGCCGCCGGGGCTTTCCTTCGGCGGAACCAAGTCGGTGTCGTTCTCCACCGGGACCAACCGCGGTTCCACGCTCGACCAGTCACTCGAAGCCACCATCGAGGGGCAGCTCACGCCCACGCTCAAGGTGCGCGCGATTCTTTCCGACAACAATCTCCCCATTCAGCCGGAAGGGAACACCGAAGAGCTGCAGTACTTCGACCGCGTGTTCGTGGAAATGGAAGGTCCCAATGCGCGCGCCACCGTCGGTGATCTCACGCTCGACAACAAGGTGTCGACGTTTTCGCCGCTGTCGCGCCAGTTGCGCGGTATCGCGGGTTCGGCGTGGAATCAGCGGGGGCGGGTGAGTGCGGCGGCGGCGGAGACCAAGGGTGAGTTCCGCAGCATGCAATTCCGCGGCACCACCGGGTTGCAGGGGCCGTACGCGCTGCTCTCGCAGGGGCGCACCACCAACGATGTGATCATCGCGGGAACCGAACGCGTGTACGTGGATGGAACGCGGTTGCAACGCGGACAGAACCAGGACTACGTGATCGACTATGACGCGGGCACCATCACCTTCACGCCGCGCCGGCTCATCACCACCGATACCGAGATCGCGGTGGACTTCGAAGTCACGGCGCAACGGTACGCCCGCAGCACCGTCATGGCGTCCGGCGAGAAACTGAAACTGGGCGGGGGAATGGACCTGAGCCTGTTGTTTGCGCGCGAAACCGACGACAACGGATCGCCCAAGAACATCACGCTCACCGACGCCGACCGCAAGGTGATCGCGGCCGCCGGTGACGACCCGCGCAAGGCGGTGACGGGAGGCATCACGCAGACCACGGTGGGCCAGGGGCAGTATGTGCGGGTGCCGGCGGATTCGCTCGCGGGTACGCCCGCGTACTATCGTTTCGACGAACTCCAGGGCGACTATCAGGTGGCGTTCGTGGAGGTGGGGACGGGCAACGGCGACTACCGCCGCGCCGGCATCTCGACGCGCGGCACGCCCTATTTCGAATTCGTCGGAGTGGGCCAGGGCACATATCGCACCGGCCGCCTGCTGCCGCTGCCGGAATCATCCGACGTGTACACCGCGCGCCTGGAGCGTCCCAACGGTGCGTTCACCATGGACGGCGAGTGGAACCTGAGCGATCACGACGCCAACACGCTTTCGGCGCTGGACGACAACGACAATCTCGGCACCGCCGCGCAGCTGCACATGGGGCTGCGGCACGACGGCACGTGGCGCGTGGGGCTGGCCGGCGCGGGATCGTATCTCGAGGACACGTTTCACAGTTTCGACCGCGTGCGTCCCGGATACTACTATCGTGACTGGAACCTGGAGGATGTGCCGCTGGTGGGCACGGAGAAGACCGCGGAGGTGAGCGCGGACGTGGCGCGCGCGCGCCTGGGAGCGACGAAGTATACCCTGGGACGCCTGCAACGGGACCAGTACCAGGGCTGGAAGCACGAGTTCACGCTGCAGTCAGGTACGCTCGACGATCGCGGTGTGGCGCTGCGCGGACTGCAGTCGGACATGAGCGGCACCGACACCGACCGCACGCGCCGCTTCGGATCGGCGGATCTCGCCTACGGGTTCTGGCATGTGGTGCCGTCGGTGACGGTCGGCGGCGAGCGCTATCGCAACGCCATCGTGGCCGCCCCGGACAGCGGGCGCGCCTATTCGCTGTATTCGGCGCGCCTTTCCAGTCGCGGCGGTGGCCGCCTGACGTGGCGCCTCGGGAGCGAGCAACGCAAGACCGACGCCGTGGACCCCGCCACCGACAAGTTCGTCCCCGCGCGCACCGACCGGACCGTCGACGGCACGCTTTCCTACCACGGCACGGGCGCGACCCAGGGAGAAATCCAGGTGATTCATCGCCGCGAAAAAGACGATGCCACCGGCTCGACGCGCGACACCGACCTGGCGCGGCTCAAGGGGAGCAGCGCCTGGGACGGCGCCGGACTGCGCGTCGACGCCGACTACGAGGTGAGCCAGAACGACGCGGTGCAGCTGCAGCGTTCGGTGGTGTTCGTCGGTGACGGGAAAGGCGACTACAACGAACTGGGCGAAGCGGTGGGCAAGGGCAAGGGCTCCTACACGGTGCTCTTTCTTCCCACCAACGACGCCACGCCGGTCCACACCGTCGGGTTCAACATGCGCCTGGTGTGGAAGCCGGCGCACGCCGGGTCGGAGCGCGGCGGCGTGACCGGTTGGGTGCTGCGCAACGTGTCGCTCGACCAGACGCTGGGTGTGCGCGAGGAATCGACTTACGAACCGGCGTGGAAGGTGTACGCCATGGTGCCCTCCGCGCTCCAGCGCGACAGCACCACGGTCTTCGGAACCACCACGCTGCGCCAGGACTGGTCGCTTCTGGACGGCTACCGCAACCTGTCGCTCACGTTTCGCTACCTGCGCGAAGATACCGAGGACAACCGCTTCGAGGGCGTGCACGAGAATACGTTCAACGGCGAGCAGTCGCTGCGCTTCTCGCGCTCGCTGTCGGCGCAACTCACGGCCACGGTGGAGGGGGGGCGCAACGTGACGCAGCGCGGGGGCGAGGGCCTGCCGGTCGGGACCGGCAGCACCTACAACGTGGAGGCGTGGTCGGTGCTGGTGGGGGCCGGCATCATGTTGCGGCCGGGAGCCAATCTCGATCTCGACGTGCGCGGGCAGCGTCAACAGGACGCGGAGAGCGGCGCCGGCCAGCGCACCATCAAGTTCCAGCCGCGGCTGGTATGGCGCGTGGCCGACCAGATCAACGTCTTTGGCACCTACGAGCTGGCCGAAGTGCGCGACGACGCCGACAACCCGCCCATTCGACCCATCGTGTTCGCGCGCGAGGGCCGGTCGCATCAATGGAGTCTGACCCCCAACTTCCGTGTGTCCAAGATCATTTCCATCTACGCCACCTATTCCGGCCGCAACGAGGAGGTGTTTTCCGGCAAGCGCGTCACCGAACACAATTTTCGGCTCGAGACGCGGGCCTACTTCTGATGCGACGAATGTGGTTTGCACTCCTGGGGATGTCGGTGCTGGCGCTGGCGCCGGTGGTGCCGTGCGCCGGTGCGGCGCGACCGCCGGTGATACGCGTACTGGGCTCGCAGACCGTGAGCGCGGACCGCGCCGCCGCCATCCTGCGCGCGCGCGGATTCCCGTCCGAGGCGTCGGTGCGGGCGCTGCAGGAGGAATACATGCGCAGCGGCCGGCTGTTTGCGGACATCTCGGTGCGCGTAGAAAGCGATTCCTCGTACACGGTGCTGGTGGATGAAGGCAGGCCGGCGCGCGTGCGGCGCAGTTACGTGCGCGGAACGTCGCACTTCTCCGGAGCGGACGTGCGTCACGAACTGGGACTCGACCCCGGAAGCGAATTCGATATCCGCCGTCTGCCCGACCGGATGCAGACGTTGCTGTCCAACTACGACGCCGCGGGCTATCCCTTTGTTCAGGTCTGGGTGGACTCGATCGGTGTGGATGCCGACAGCGCTGCGGTGGACGTGTCCCTGTATGTCGTGGAGGGGAGCCCGCGCGACATCAAGGCGGTGGTGGTGGAGGGCCTGCGCAAAACGAAACCCGAACTGGTGCAGAAGATCGCCGGCATCGAGCCGGGAACTCCGTACCGCTCGCAACTGCTCGAAGACGCTTACCTGCGCGTGGTCTCGAGCGGTGTCTTCACCGACGTGGACTATCCGACGGTGCGTCTGTCCGCGGGCGGCGACGGCGTCGACGCCGTGATCAAGGTGAGCGAGCCCGCGCGCTCGAACACATTTGCGGCGGCGCTCGGATACGCGTCCGCCTCCGAAAACACCAAACGTGTGCTGAGCGGGCTGGTGCAGCTTCAGCTCAACAACGTGGGTGGCTCGCTCAAGGATTTCGGCGCCACGTGGAACAACGACGGCGCGGGTCGCAACGAGACGCACATTCGCTATCAGGACCGGCTCTTCCTGGGGCATCGTCTCGGACTCGGAATTCGTCTCGAACAGGTGGGGCAGGACACGCTGTACACCTGGCAGTCCGCGGGCCTCGAGGTCCAGCGCGGACTGGGCCGCACCGCCGGGACCCTGTTGAGTTTCTCGCTGGCCGGGTACGGCGACCGCAACGTCTTCAGCCAGGGCGATCTGCAGCGGTCGTCGCGCTGGCGCGCGAAGACGGGCGCAGACGCCATGTGGGGAAGCGACCGCGCGGGCTCATACGCGCGCCTGGGCGCGGGCGTGACCGTGGCGTTCAAACACAACACTTACCGCGGGAGCGCGACCGGACCGGGCGACGTGCGCCAGTACATCTACGACGGCACCGCCGGCCTGCTGCTGCCGGCGTGGCGAAGCCTGCACGTCGCGGTCGACGGCCACCTGGAGTGGCTGCAGAGCGATGAAGCGCAGGTGCCTCTGTCCGAACAGTTCTACGTGGGCGGCGCGCGCACCGTCCGCGGCTATCGCGAGAACCAGTTCCACGGACGCCGGGTTGCATACGCGCGCAATGAACTGCGACTCGGGCGTTCGGCACGTGAAGGATTCTACGCGTTCGTGGACGCCGGCTACGTGCGGCAGGAGACACCGCAGAATGACGGCACCCTGCGCATCGACGGCACCGGGCTCACGGGCTACGGGTTCGGCGTGCGCAGTTACTCGCGTGCGGGCCGGCTGGATCTGAGTTTTGCGGTGAGCAACGGCCTGTCCCTGCGCCAGACAAAGGTGCACGTGGTTCTCGAGCAGAACTTTTGATCGCCCCGCGGCACCGTCGATGGTAGGATAGCCCGCATGCGGACGCTCACCATTGATGGCCACTCGCTGCGTCTCGACGACGTGGCGGCCTTCCTGAGCGGCGACGTGCGCGTGGCCGCGTCGCCGCAGTCGCTGGAACGCGTCCGGCACTGCGCGACATTCGTGGCGCGGGTGGCGAAGGGCGACGAACCGCACTACGGCATCAACACCGGCTTCGGCAAGTTTGCGCGTGTGCGCGTACGCGCACAGGACGAAGTCGAACTCCAGCACAACCTCCTGCGCAGCCATGCCACCGCATCGGGTCCGCCGCTCGAGCGCGACGTGGTGCGACTGATGATGGTGCTGCGCGCCAACTCGCTGCTGGCGGGCCATTCCGGTGCATCGCCGGAACTGGTGACGCGCATTCTGGAACTGGTGGAGCGCGACATCACCCCGGTGGTCCCGTGCTACGGATCGGTGGGAGCGAGTGGCGACCTGGCACCGCTCGCGCATCTCTCGCTGGCGCTGATCGGGGAAGGGGACGTCATGCACCGCGGACGGCGCGTGCCCGCGGGCGAGGCGCTGGCCGCGGAAGGACTGGGTCCCCACGTGCTGCGGCCGAAGGAAGGACTCGCGCTGATCAACGGAACGCAACTGATGAGCGCCATCGGGGTGAAGGAGTGGCTGCGCGCGCGCCGCCTGCTGGCCACGTCCATGGGAGCGGCGTCCATGTCGCTGGAGGCCTTCCAGGCCACCGATCGCGTATTCGACGCGCGCCTGCACGCGCTCAAGCCCCATCCCGGACAGACACGCGTGGCCGAGGCGTTCCGCCGCCTGCACACCGACAGTGCCATCATCGCGTCGCACCGCGAGTGCGCGCGCGTGCAGGACCCGTACTCGTTCCGCTGCATTCCCCAGGTGCTGGGCGCCGTGGACGACACCCTGGCATGGACCGAGTCGTGGCTGGTGCGTGAGATCAACGCGGTCACCGACAATCCCATCGTGTTTCCCGACGACGGCGACGTGATCTCGGGCGGAAACTTTCACGGACAGCACATGGCGTTCGCCCTGGATGCGCTGGCCGTGGCGGCGTGCGAGATCGCGTCGATCGCGGAGCGCCGCGTCGACAAACTGATGGACGGCGACGGTGAGCGCGTCCCGCGCTGCCTGATCGCGGATCCCGGCCTCAATTCCGGTTTCATGATTGCGCAGTACCTGGCCGCGGCGCTGGTGAGCGAGAACAAGGTGCATGCGCACCCCGCGTCCGTCGATACCATTCCCACCTCGATGGGATTCGAGGACCACGTGAGCATGGGAAGCATCGCCGCGCTCAAACTGTCGCGCGTGCTCGACAACGTCACGCGCGTGATTGCAGTCGAACTGCTGTGCGGCGCGCAGGCGATCGATTTCCATCGCCCGCTTGCACCCGGCAAGGGCGCCGCCGCGGCGCACGCCGCCGTCCGTCGCGCGGTGCCGTTCATCCAGCGCGACGCCTCTCTCACGCCGCATCTGGCCGAACTCGAGGCGCGCACCGCGTCCGGAGAAATTCTGACCGCCATCGAGCAGGCGGTGGGCCCGCTGCTGCCGTCCGCATCATCGTAAGGAGACCGTCATGAGCCGATTCACGCCGGGCAACATCCGCGCCCCGCGCGGCCGCGACCTTCAGTGTCGTGGCTGGGCGCAGGAAGCCGCTCTGCGCATGCTGTGCAACAACCTGGACAATGCCGTGGGGGAGGATCCGAAGAACCTCGTTGTGTACGGCGGCCGCGGCAAGGCCGCGCGCAACTGGGATGCATTCCACGCCATTGTGGATACGCTCCGCGACCTGCGCGACGACGAAACCCTGCTGGTGCAGTCCGGCAAACCGGTGGCGGTGTTTGCCACCCACCCGGGTGCGCCGCGTGTGCTGATTGCCAACTCGCTGCTGGTTCCGAAGTGGGCCACATGGGAGCACTTCTGGGAACTGGAGGGCAAGGGGCTGGCGATGTACGGACAGATGACGGCGGGGAGCTGGATGTACATCGGGACGCAGGGAATTCTGCAGGGAACCTACGAGACCTTCGCGGCGTGCGCCCGCAAGGAGTTCAACGCGTCGCTCGAAGGGCGCATCGTGCTCACGGGCGGACTCGGTGGAATGGGTGGTGCGCAGCCGCTTTCCGTCACCATGAACGGAGGCGTGGCGCTGTGCGTGGAGGTGGATCCGTCACGGATCAAGAAACGTCTGGAAACGCGCTACCTCGACGTCATGACCGACAGTCTGGATGACGCGCTGGCACGCGCGAGCGGAGCGAAGCGCGAAAGAAAGGCCCTTTCCATTGGCCTGGTCGCAAACGCCGCCGACGTCTTTCCGGAGATATTGAAACGCGGCTTCGAGATCGACGTGGTCACGGATCAAACCTCCGCCCACGACCCGCTCAACGGCTACATCCCGCAGGGGCTGGATGTGGCCGCGGCCGCCGAATTGCGCCGCCGCGATCCGGCCGGATACCTGGAGCGTTCACGCGCGTCGATTGTGAAACACGTCGAGGCCATGGTGGGTTTTCAGCGCGCGGGCTCGGCGGTCTTCGACTATGGCAACAACATCCGTGGCGAAGCGCAGAATGCGGGATTCAAGGATGCATTCGCGTTTCCCGGATTCGTGCCGGCGTACATCCGCCCGTTGTTCTGCGAGGGCTACGGGCCGTTTCGGTGGATAGCACTTTCGGGTGACCCCAGGGATATAGCCGTCACGGATGAACTGGCGCTCGAGTTGTTTGGAGAAAGACCAGCGCTGTCGCGCTGGATTTCGCTGGCGCGCGAACGCGTGCAGTTCCAGGGATTGCCGGCACGCATCTGCTGGTTGAAATACGGCGAGCGCGCACGCTTTGGCAGCGCGCTCAACGACCTGGTGGCGAAGGGAACGGTGTCGGCACCGGTGATCATCGGACGCGACCATCTGGACAGCGGGTCGGTGGCGAGCCCGTACCGCGAGACCGAGGCCATGCGCGACGGCAGCGATGCCGTGGCGGACTGGCCGATTCTCAACGCGCTTCTGAACGCGGTCAACGGCGCCGCCTGGGTATCGGTGCACCACGGGGGCGGTGTGGGGATGGGGCTCTCGATCCACGCCGGGCTGGCGGTACTGGCGGATGGAACCGCCGAGGGGGGCGCAAAGATCACACGTTGTCTCACCGGTGATCCGGGCCTGGGCGTGGTACGCCACGCCGACGCCGGCTATCCGCTGGCGGTGGATGCCGCGCGCCGCGACGGCATTCGAATTCCCATGCTCGATGCGCAGGGGAAGAAGACGTGAGCGCCCGCATGTCTCCGCGCTCCGCCGACCTCATCGTTACCGACATTTCCGAACTGCTCACGCTGCGCAGTCGCGATGGACTGCCGCGCACGCGCGAGGCGTTGCGCGACCTGGCCATCGACAATGTCGTGCTAAGCGAAGGCGATCCGCGCGCCGGCCGTCCGGACCAGGGTCCCTACGACGTAATCCTGGTCTCCGGCGCCGTCGCGGCTGTCCCCGACGCATTGCTGGCGC
>OBLQ010000194.1_pt1 | contig 22354 bp, 21 predicted proteins | sample 1519881 | NCBI WGS metagenome assembly OBLQ01 (sample SAMN01911456, study PRJEB22533) | soil metagenome | biome: Soil | place: Malaysia | collected 2012-04-30 | depth DG_metagenome m | reverse complement strand
CATCGCGCATCGGCGGCTCGGCTTCGTTGAGCATCGAGTCGTACTGGCAGTAGCCGCAGGCCATGCCCGGGCGGGCGAAGAAGCCGCAGCCCATGAACGGGTGCAGGATCAGCAGACGGTCATGCAGGGAGGCGAAGCTGCCCATGCGGGCCCCGCTGCGGGTGCGGGCACGGTAGAACTTCGGCGCGTCGACCAGCGACACTTCCTGCGACTCACCGCCGCAATCGAGCCAGACGCTGTTCTCCTCCACCCGCAGCGAGAAACCGCTGCCCTCGGTGTAGGGCTGGCCGACCGGCACCGAGCAGAACTGGCCGGTCGGCAGCCGGATATCGATCACCGTCTCGACGGCATTGGTCTGTGCGATGTAACGCGAGGCATGCGGCAACCCGTCCGGCAGTGCCGCCCCCCGGCTGACCAAAGCCAGCTTGGTGCGGCCCGGATTGGCAAACGGATGCAGGTCGGTGGTCATCAGATGCTGGAGACTTTCTCCACCCTGATCTTCCATTGTGCCCCGGAGATACGATCCTTGGCCAATACCTTCTGCCCCTGCTCCTCCAGCGACAGCGGCACGTTCTCGATCGGAGCGCCGTCATCGAGGATCACGTCCAGCAGGCTGCCGAGCGGCATCTTGGAGAGACGGATTTTCGTCTTCACGAAATTCATCGGGCAGGCCACGCCGGTCAGGTCCAGCAACTCCGGACCTTCGGCCGCGGGAGCAGCCTGCGGCTTGGCAGCCGCTGCCGGTGCAGCAGCCTCGGCCGGCACCGGCGCAAAACGTACGGCAGCCAGCTTCAGCCAGGCCGACAACACATCGCGCAAGGCGGTCACGCCCGGTGCCGGATCGCCGATATCGATATTCATCAGCGCCTGCTGCACCGCCGTGAAACCCTTGAATACCTCGGCATCACCGGCCCCACTTCCCGAAAGGTGACCGACCAAGAGGCCGAACACTTCCGAATCATGTTCCGGGGCCTCACCGAACGGCACCAGGAAGGCGCGTGCGGTCGACATCGCGCAGCGCCGCAGGCACATCGAGGCATCGGCCCAGAACATCGCGTCGATATGGGCGCGTGACAACAGCATTTCGTACTCGGCCTCGGAAAGCAGGGCATCGGTCATCGAGAGCACGGCACCGGCGCATTCGCCCTTCTTGTTACCCTTGGTCGAGAAAGCCTCATTCTCGCTCCAGTCGTAGACCAGCCCCTCGATCTCGCCCTCGTCGGCGGCGAAAGGTGCGAGAATGGCATTGATACCCTCCTGGCCCAGGCGCTTCGCCCAGTCGTGCACGCTTTCCTCGCCCTGACGCTGCTCCTTGTATGCATTCAGCACGGCAATACCGGCTTCGGGCGCGTTCTTAGCCGGCACGGCCTCGGTCGCGAAGGCGAAGTGCTGGCCCGCCTTGCCGGAGCCACCGACATGCAGCTGGTAGTGGGGCACCGCCTGGCCGGCCACTTTCTTGGCCAGGCCATGGAAGCCGAGATCGGCAATGTGGTGACGGCCACAGGAGTGCTGGCAGCCCGACGCCTTCACCGAAATGCCGGCAAGCGTCGCATCTTTCTTCAGATCAGCCATCAAAGGCTGCAGCGCCTCGGCGAGGCCACGGCTGGAGGTAATGCCCAGACGGCAGGTCTCGGTCCCCGGGCAGGCCACGATGTCGGCGATACCGCGCGCGTGCTCGGTCTTCAGCCCTGCCGCCTTCAGGATATCCAGCGCCGGCAATACCTTGTCGGCCTCGACATTGGTAATGATGAAGCCCTGCTCGGCGGTGACACGCAAGCTGTCGGTGCCTGCCGCACGCGCCGCATCGGCGACGGCATGGCACTGCGCCGGCGTCAGATCGCCTCGGAACAGATTCAGCAGAATCGCCTGTTTGCCATTGTGCTGTTCGACCACGCCGACCGCCGAGTGCGGCAGGCTGCCGGTCGGCTGACGCCAGTTGGCCTCATCGAATCCCTTGTCATCGGCATGCACCTTGGCGATCGCCGCGCGCTGCTTGCGGTACTCCTCGACGAATCCCTCCTCGCCCAGCTGCAGCATGACGTATTTCAGGCGTGCGCGGGCGCGACGCTTGCGGTCGGAATACTTGAAATGCATGCGCATCAGCGCCTCGCCGACCGCGAACATCTCGCTCTCGTCGATGAACTCCTCAACCCGGATCGCGGAGACCGGCTGGCTGGAGAGACCGCCGGCCGCCCACACCTCGAAACCGCGCTTGCCGTCGCGGGTGGTAGCGATGAAACCGATGTCGTGCATGCCGGAGAGCGAGCAGTCGGTGGCACAACCGGAGAAGGTCACCTTGAACTTACGCGGGAATTGCTGCGCCAGCGGATGGCGCAGGAAGTATTCGGCGAAACGTCGGGCATGCACGGAGACATCGGCATGCTCGGCCGGGCAGGCGCCGGCAAGGAAACATGAGGTGACGTTGCGAACCGTGTTGCCGCATGCCTCGCGGGTAGTGAGCCCAGCCTCGCAGAGCTTGCGCAGGAAGGCGGCGGTATCCTCAAGCCTGACGAAATTGGCCTGGATATCCTGGCGCGTCGTCACGTGCGCGAATTTGTGCGGTGCCTCCTTCAGCGTGCCGTCGGTCGGCAGCTGGCCGGTATAGGCCTCCACACAATCGCCTATCACGTCGAGCTGGTCCGGCGTCAGATTGCCGCCCGGCAGCTTGACGCGCACCATCTGCACGCCTTCCTGGCGCTGGCCGTAGACGCCGTTCTGCAGGCGGAACGGCGTGAACCGCTCCTCCGGCATGCGGCCGGCGAGGAACGCCTTCAGGCCAGCCTCAAAGTCGTCTACATCGGATGTACGTGCAAAATCAAATTCCGCCATGGTCTCTCAATCCTCAATGGCCACCGAATCCGTGGCCCCTAAACTTATCAGTGGCCCCAATCAGTGCCCAAACTGCAGCTCGCAGGCCTGTTCGTAGGTCACCAGTTCCTTGATTGTGGCATGCTCGCTGCACAGCGGGCACTTCGGATCCTTGCGCAGCTTCAACTTCTTCCACTCCATGCGCATCGCATCGAAGGTCATCAGACTGCCGGAGAGGGAGTTGCCGATACCGAGCAGTTCCTTGACTGCCTCGACGGCCTGGATGGTGCCCACGGCACCGGCCAGGGCGCCAAGGATGCCGGCCTCCGAGCACGACGGCACCAGACCCGCCGGCGGCGGCTCCGGATAAAGGCAGCGGTAGCACGGGCCTTCCTTGTGCACGGTCGGCTTGAAGGTCGCCACCTGGCCGTCGAAGCGGAACATCGCACCGGAGACCAGCGTCTTCTTCTCGAAGAAGCAGGCATCGTTGACCAGGAAGCGGGTCGGGAAGTTGTCGCAGCCGTCGATCACCAGATCGTACTCGCGGATGATGTCGCGAATGTTGTCCGCATCGACGCGGTAGTTGTAGGTCTTCACCGTCACGTCCGGATTCAGGGCACGGATCGTTTCGCGAGCGCTCTCCACCTTCGGCATGCCGACGCGCTGCTCGTTATGGATGATCTGGCGCTGCAGGTTGGACATGTCGACCACGTCCGCGTCAGCAATTCCAATCGTTCCGACGCCGGCAGCCGCCAGATAGTAGGCTACCGGCGAACCGAGGCCGCCTGCACCGATCATGAACACCTTCGATTCGAGAAGTTTCGACTGCCCCTCGGCGCCCACTTCCGGCAGGATGATATGGCGCGAATAGCGCTCGATTTGCTCTTCGGTAAAATCAATCACAGTTAATCTCCAAACTAAATCCGCAATAATGCGGCAGGTTCAGATTTGTGCCCCGGCAAGGCGAGAGGAGCGCAAAACCGCAGCATATGTAGACATATGTGAGGATTTGAGCACCGCATCAACGCGGCTGGGGTGCAAATATGGGCCTGCCCTTAAACTTCGATGCCTTTGAAGAGATCGGTGGACATATAGCGCTCGGCCATCGACGGGATGATCACCACGACACGCTTGCCCTTCATCTCGGGCCGGGCCGCCACGCGCAATGCCGCCGTCACCGCCGCACCCGAGGAGATACCGCCCGGAATCCCCTCTTCGTCGGCGAGCCTCCGGGCCATGGCGAAGGCCTCGTCGTTGGTCACCTTCTCGACACCGTCGAGGACGTCGACGTTCAGGTTCTTCGGGATGAAGCCGGCACCGATACCCTGGATCTTGTGCGGCCCTGGCTGGCCACCGGAGATCACCGGCGAATCGGCCGGCTCGACGGCAATCGCCTTGAAATCCGGATTGCGCGACTTGATCACCTCGGCCACACCGGTGATGGTGCCGCCGGTGCCGACGCCGGCCACGATCGCATCGACCTTGCCGTCGGTATCGCGCCAGATCTCCTCGGCAGTCGTCTCACGGTGAATCTGCGGGTTGGCCGGATTCTCGAACTGCTGCGGCATGAAGGCACCGGGTGTTGCGGCAGTCAGTTCAGCTGCTTTCTCGATCGCTCCCTTCATGCCTTTCTCGGCCGGGGTCAGTACCAGTTCGGCACCCAACAGACGCAGCAGCTTGCGCCGCTCCAGGCTCATCGATTCCGGCATCGTCAGAATGCAGCGGTAACCCTTGGCACGCGACACGAAGGCCAGCGCAATTCCCGTATTTCCTGAAGTCGGCTCGATAATGACGCCGCCCGCCTTCAGGCGTCCGTCGGCCTCGGCCGCCTCGATCATCGCCTTGCCGATGCGGTCCTTCACCGAGTTCAACGGATTGAAGAACTCGAGCTTGCAAAGCACCTCGGCATTCAGTCCTTCGGTTACCCGGTTGAGCCGCACCAGCGGTGTGTGCCCGACGGTCTCTGCTGCATTCTTGTAGATACCCATTTTACACCTCCGTTGGTGTTGCTTAAAGAAAACAACAGTTAATATGCGTGAATATTAACCTTCGATGATGCCCTGTTCAATGGGTTCGACATGCACGCCCTGCTTCTCGAGCCATTTCACCGAGGCCTCGACGACCTCCGGCTTGCCCTCGATCTCCAGCCCGACCAGCCCCATATCCTCCCGCACTTCGGCGGTACGGATATTGGTGATGACATCGAACTGCTTGCCGAGCTTCCAGATGATCGGCTCCCGCACACTCTCCTTCGAGAAGGTGAGATAGACCCGGAACTTCACTTAGCGACCGCCTGCGATGGCCGGTACGATGGAAACCTCGTCACCGGACTTCAGCGCCGTGTTACGACCATCCAGGAAGCGGACGTCCTCGTCGTTGACATAGACGTTCACGAAACGGCGGATCTCGCCGGCATCGTCGCACAGGCGAGCCTTCAGCCCCGGATGCGCCGCCTCCAGGTTATCGATCAGCTCGCCGATGTTGGCGCCATCGACGGCAACCTCATCAGCACCGTTGGTCAGCTTGCGCAGCGGGGTGGGAATACGAACATTGATACTCATCTTGATTCTCCTTGTCTCTCAATCCAGAAATTATGCGGCGGCCGCAAGCTCGACCTTGTCGGCCTCGGCCAGTTCGTCGAACTCCTTGAGGCTGGCATTGATGACACGCGGCTTGTCGATCGCATTGATCACCGCCTCCTGCGTCTTCAGGCCGTTGCCGGTAATGCACAGCACGATCGATTCGTCGCGCGGCAGCTTGCCCGACTCGATCAGCTTGATCGCGCAGCCGAGTGTCACGCCACCCGCCGTCTCGGCGAAAATGCCTTCGCTCTCGGCGAGCAGCTTCATGGCTGCGATCACCTCTTCATCCGAAACATCCTCGGCCCAGCCGCCGGATTCATTGATCACGCGGTTGGCGTAAAAGCCGTCGGCCGGATTACCGATCGCCAGCGACTTGGCAATCGTATCGGCGATCACCGGATGGATCATGTCGGTACCGTCCTTGACCGACTTGGTGATCGGCGAGCAACCGGTTGCCTGGGCGCCATAGACAGCCGTGCCGGCATCCTCGATGAGCCCCAGCTTGACGAATTCCTTGATCGCCTTGTCCACCTTGGTGCACAGCGAACCCGAGGCCATCGGGATCACGACGTGCTTCGGCGCCTTCCAGCCCAACTGCTCCATCATCTCGTAACCCAGCGTCTTGGAACCCTCGGCGTAGAAAGGTCGCACGTTGACGTTCACGAAAGCCCAGCCGTACTTGCCGGCCACTTCCGAACAGAGACGGTTCACGTCATCGTACTTGCCCTTGATACCGATGATCTTGGTGCCGAAGATGCCGGCGCCCAGCACCTTGCCCTGCTCCAGGTCGTGCGGGATGAAGACGTAGGACTCCAGACCTGCGGCAGCGGCGTTGGCGGCCACGGAGCCTGCCAGGTTACCGGTCGAGGCGCAGGCGACAGTCTTGAAACCGAACTCGACCGCCTTGGAGAGTGCCACCGACACTACGCGATCCTTGAAGGAGAGCGTCGGGTAGCAGACGGAGTCGTTCTTGATGTAGAGCTCTTTCACACCCAGCACCTTCTCGAGGTTGCGGGCCCGGATCAGCGGCGTGTAGCCGTTCTGCGCACCGACGGTCGGCTCACCGTCGATCGGCAGGAGCTCCTTGTAGCGCCACATGGTCTGCGGACGCGATTCGATCAGTTCGCGAGTCAGCTTGCCTTTCAGCTTGTCGTAGTCGTACACCACTTCCAGCGGTCCGAAGCAGAATTCGCAGACGTGCGTCGGCTGGATGTCATATTCCTGACCGCATTCACGGCATTTCAGGGCGCGGACAATGCTATTACTCATTCAGAATCTCCATTCCTGTTCCCGGCCCAGAAATGAAAAAACCCCTGCGATGGCGCAGAGGTTGAACACGGATGCACACCTGAGTGTGCCCAACGATCAACCCGTCCCCATCGCTCCCTGCGGACATCCCGCCGGGCAGGCATTGGCACCAGTCGCATCGGATCATACGATCCTCCGCCGGTTGCCGCGGTTTCATTGGGCCTGAACCCTCCACCGCTCTGGATAAAGCCGGATTAAATTTTCAGCCGCCATTATCGCCTGCGGCCGACAAAACGCAAGCCTGAATTTGACTTTCCCGAACATGTCGTCTATCTAGTAAATTCAAGTGCTTATGCACAGCAGGCATTGCACCCCAGCTGCATTTCGACCACCCCTCCCTCCTTTCATCGAATGCAGCGGCGCCCCGGTCGCCGGCGAACAGCGACCGGGGCGTTTTTTATTGTGAAGCCGGTAACGATTATGGCTACACTCCGGCCCATGACCAAAACCATATTCGTCTGCCAGAGCTGCGGCGCCGAACATCGCAAATGGATGGGGCAGTGCCCCGATTGCGGCGAGTGGAACAGCATCGCCGAACAGGTCGTCGAGGCAGCCGTGGCCCGTTCCGCCGGCAAGGGCAAAAGTCTTGCCGCCGCCCCCATCACCAGCATCAACCGCGAAGCCAGCCCGCGTCGCTCCACCGGTGTGGAGGAACTCGACCGCGTGCTCGGCAGCGGGCTGGTACCCGGCTCTGCCGTGCTGATCGGCGGCGATCCCGGCATCGGCAAGTCCACCTTGCTGCTACAGGCAGCCGCCAAACTTGCGGGTTCCGGCAAGGTTCTCTACATCACCGGCGAGGAGTCGACCCAGCAGGTGCACCTCAGGGGCGAGCGCATCCAGGCAATGCATCCGGAACTCCTGCTGGTCTCCGCCTGCGAACTGGAATCGATGCTGGCCACCATCGCCGAGCTGAAGCCAGCCACCGTCATCATCGATTCCATCCAGACCACTGTCAGCAACCGACTCTCCAGCGCCCCCGGCACCGTTTCCCAGGTCAGGGATTGCGCCGCCGCCCTGATCCAGGGCGCCAAACAGCAGGGCCATGCCCTAATCCTCGTCGGCCATGTCACCAAGGAGGGGTCGCTGGCCGGCCCGCGCGTGCTCGAGCACATGGTCGATGCCGTGCTCTATTTCGAGGGGGACCGGGGGCATGCCCACCGCATCCTGCGCGCGGTCAAGAACCGCTTCGGACCGGCCGGCGAGATCGGCGTCTTCGAGATGAGCGACCACGGACTACTGGGCATCCGCGACGCCTCGCGACTGTTCCTGGCCGAGCGCGCCACCGATACGCCCGGCTCGGTGGTACTCGCCTGCCTCGAGGGAACCCGGCCGCTGCTGGTCGAGGTGCAGGCGCTGATCGCACCCACCGTCTATGCCACACCCAAGCGTTCGGCCGTCGGCCTCGATACCGGCCGCATCGCCATGCTGACCGCCGTGCTGGAGCGGCGCATCGGCCTGCCGCTTTCGCAGTACGATGTTTATGTCAATGTTGCTGGCGGCGCCCGCATCGTCGAGCCGGCCGCCGACATGGCGGTACTGCTGGCGATGCTCTCCGCCTTCCAGGAGAAGACGGTACCAGCCGATACCGCCGTGTTCGGAGAGATCGGACTGACCGGTGAAATCCGACCGGTCAGCCAGCCGGAGACTCGGGCACGCGAAGTCGCCAACCTCGGTTTTACTCATCTGCTGCTGCCGGCCGAGAATCACGCGAGGGTGCAGAAATCGAAGATCGCTGTTACACTGCGCGCCGCCGAAAACGTGCCGCTGCGCTGCACGGCTGTACGGCACTTGTCCGAGGCTGCCCGCGCCCTGTTTGATCGTAATGAACAAAGGGGCCGGGGTTAATACAGAGGCTGGTTTGAATTATTTCGATTACATCCTGATCGCCATCGTCGGACTCTCCATGGTTCTGTCGCTGTGGCGCGGATTCGTGCGCGAAATCATCTCGCTGATCGGCCTGGTCGCCGCCTTCCTGGTGGCCAGCCGCGCCTCCGGTGCCGCCGGCGATTTCCTCGGCCGCTGGATCACCAGCTCCACCGTAGCCGATATTGCCGGCTTCGCACTGGTGTTCGTCATCATCATGCTGCTGGTCGGCATCATCGGCGCAATCATCCGCAAACTCGTCGACATGGCCGACCTCACCGCGACCGACCGCACTCTCGGCATCTTCTTCGGTCTGGCACGTGGCCTGCTGCTGATCGCCGTCTGTTTCCTGATCTACACCTCCTACGCCAAACCGGATGCGCCATGGCTGAAGAACAGCCTGCTGGCCCCCTACGCCATTTCGCTCGGCAACCTGATCGGCAAGGCGATTCCGGAGGGTTACCCCTTCTCCCGCCAGGGCAACGACAAGCCGAAAACGGACAAGCCGAAAGCCGAAAACCCGCCCGCCGCCGATATCCCGCTCAAGGATCAGGAGGCGCTGAAAGCCATCATCGAGAACAGCCTGAAATGAGGATTGCATGAGTTTCGAACACGAATTCGATCACGAGTGGGATGACCACTTCCACGACGAGTGCGGCGTTTTCGGCGTGTTCGATCACCCGGAAGCAGCGAACCTCACCTACCTCGGCCTCTATGCCCAGCAGCATCGCGGTCAGGAATCGGCCGGCATCGTCGCCACTGACGGCCACAACTTCAACAGCCACCGCGGCATGGGCCTGGTGGCCGACATCTTCAAGAAATCGGATATCCAGCAGCTGACCGGCCACAGCAGCATCGGCCACGTCCGCTACTCCACTTCCGGCGAATCCGGACTCAGGAACTGCCAGCCCTTCTCCTACGAATACGCGCACGGCGGCATCGCACTGTGCCATAACGGCAACATCGTCAATGCGCCGGAGATCCGCCGCGACCTGGAGAAGGCCGGCTCGATCTTCCAGTCCACCTCCGATACCGAAGTGGTGATGCACCTGATCGCCCGCAGCCCGGCACCGACCATGAAGGAACGTGTCGCCGACGCCGTGCGCCAGCTGGCCGGCGGTTTCTCGCTGCTGGTGCTGGTCGAGAAACGACTGGTGGGCCTGCGCGACCGCAACGGCATCCGGCCGCTGGTACTCGGCAAGCTCGACAACTCCTGGGTACTGGCCAGCGAGACCTGCGCCTTCGACCTGATCGGCGCCAAGTTCGTGCGCGACGTCGAGCCCGGCGAGATGGTGGTGATCGAGAAGGACAGCATCGAGAGTATCTTCCCGTTCAAGAGCGCCGAGCCGAAGTTCTGCGTCTTCGAATATGTCTACTTCGCTCGCCCCGACTCGAACCTGCAGGGTGTGAACGTCTACCAGGCGCGCTACCAGATCGGCGTAGAACTCGCCAAGGAGTCGCCGGCCGAGGCCGACATCGTCGTACCGGTGCCCGATTCGGGCGTGCCGCCGGCGATGGGCTACGCCGAGGCTTCCGGCATCCCGTTCCAGATGGGGCTGATCCGCAACCATTATGTCGGCCGCACCTTCATCGAGCCACAGCAGTCGATCCGCAATTTCGGCGTGAAGCTGAAGCTGAACCCGAACCGCCGCATCATCGAGGGCAAGCGCGTCGTGCTGGTCGACGACTCGATCGTGCGCGGCACCACCAGCCGCAAGCTGGTCGAGATGGTGCGCTCGGCCGGTGCCGCCGAGGTGCACATGCGCATCTCCAGCCCTCCCACCAAGCACTCCTGCTATTACGGTATCGACACGCCGAACTCCGAGGAGCTGATGGCCAACCGCATGAGCATCGAGGAGATGCGCAAGGCGATCGGCGTGGATTCACTCGCCTTCGTCAGCTTTGAGGGCATGTACCGCGCCGTCGGCCGGCCGAACAGCGTGCATTGCGATGCCTGCTTCTCCGGCAACTACCCGGTACCCATCGAAGGGCCGCGCTCGCCGCAGCTGTCGCTGCTGCGCTTCTCCAACAAGTAGCCGGAGGTCGTCCGGCTACAGCTTTGGCAACAGGATGCAGCCCCAGATCACGGCGAGATTGACGAGCGTGATCAGCACCGCCGCGCTGCCGATATCCTTGGCCCGCTTCGCCAGCAGGTGATTCTCCAGCGAGATCCGGTCAACGGCGGCCTCCACGGCCGAGTTGAGAAGTTCGACGATCAGGATCAGAAACACTGCAAACAGCATCACCGCCCGCTCAAAGGGGCCGACATCGAGATAGAAGGCCAGAGGAATCAGAATCGCGGCAAGTAGCACCTCCTGCCGGAAAGCATCCTCGTGCTTGATCGCCGCGGCCAGTCCGGCCAGCGAATAGTGGAACGCATTCCAGATCCGGCGCAGACCGGTTTTTCCCTTGAACGGGCTTTCAACCATGCACAAACCCCTGCAGTCAGCGATATACGGCGGCAAGGCGTTTGGCCAGTTGGGTTTCATCCCAAAGGCGCGCATGTTCGCGCGCTTCCTGCGCCAGCCGGGCCTGCAAATCGGGATCGCCGAACAGGCCGGCCAGGGTGATCGCAAAAGCTTCCGGATCGTCATCCGGCACCATGGCCCCGCGCTGGGCCTCGAGTATGTCGGTCGTCCCCATGCTCGACAAGGCGACCACCGGCACGCCCATGGCCATGGCTTCGATCAGCACCAGCCCCTGGGTTTCGGTTCGCGAGGCAAAGACGAAGGCATTCGCCGCTGCATAGCAATCGGGCAACTCCCGTGCACGGTCGAGATAACCGACAAACAGGACGTTCTCCTGCAATGCGCGACGAGCCACTTCCGCTTTCAGATGCGCCTCGGCAGGGCCCTGCCCGGTAATGACCAGCAGAACCTCCGGCATCCTGCGGCGGATAATGTCCACGCTCTCCAGCAGGAAACCGATATTCTTTTCGTGCGCCACCCGTCCGACGAACAGCGCCACCGGGCGTCCCTCATCAATACCATGCTGCAGGCGGAATCGTTTGCCATCGCCACTGTTGAAACGTGAAAGCGGGATGCCGGTCGGCAGGACCTGGATCGGCCGGCTGACCCCATATTCGCGCAGTCGCCTTTCGAGCGCACGGGATGGCGCGATCACACTGTCCACGGCATTGCACTGGTTGCGTGAGATGCGACGGGCCAATGCCTTGAGCCAGCTGGCCGGCAGGAATCGGATGTAATGCTTGAAGTAATCCTCGAACAGCGTGTGGTAGCTCGACACGAGCGGCAGATTCATCGCCTTGGCGACCTTGACCGCCGCATAGTGGGCGAGGAACGGAGTCTGGATATGGATCAGCTCGCACCGACTCGCCTCGTCTGCGACCGCTTCCAGCAGCGGCGACCACTGCATGATCCGGTCTTCCGGATCCAGCGGCACCTGCCTCGACGGCACCCGCCTGATCCACTCCTCCTCGACTTGACCTTCGCCATAATCGGGAGCGACAAGACGCACCTCGATCCCCTCGTCGAGCAGCGTCCGGCGATAGGTGTCGATCGCCGTGGAAACGCCGTTGATACGAGGGAAATAGACATCGGACACCATCAGGATACGCATGTTTGCTCCTCTTCTTCCCGAATCGCTGCAGGCGTGGCTGACATCTTGCCCCACTCGACCAGCTCCAGCCTGCCGTCGAAGTGCTCGACGATGGCGGTGCAGCTGTCGACCCAGTCGCCACAATTCACATAGGTCAGACCCTCCACTTCATGGATGGCTGCCCAATGGATGTGCCCGCAGATCACACCGTCGAGCTCTTGTCCGCGGGCGGCGTGGATCACCGAACTTTCGAAATCGAAAATGAACTGCAAGGCCGATTTGATGCGCCGCTTGGCATAACCCGCCAGCGACCAGTAACCCGGAATCCCCAGCATCCGGCGGCACCAGGAGATGAGCTGGTTGATTCTGACCAGCAGGTCGTAGCCCTTGTCGCCAAGCACCGCGACCCAGCGATGGTAGCGCGTCACCTGATCGTACGCATCGCCGTGCACCAGCAGGAAACGCCTGCCGTCGGCAGTCGTATGGACATACTCGTCGAGCACTTCAATATCACCGAAAATGGTGCCCGTATAACTGCGCAGGGCTTCGTCGTGATTGCCCGGAATGAAGATCACCCGCTCGCCGTGCCTGGCGCGCCGCAACACCTTCTGGACAACCGTATTCTGGGCCTTGGTCCACTGGATGGACCGGCTCATGCTCCAGAAATCGATGATGTCCCCGACGAGGAAGAGGTGTTCGGATTGATATTCGCGAAGAAAATCGAGCAGTTTATCTGCCTGACAGGCACGTGTTCCAAGATGAATGTCCGATACGAAAATGGAACGAACCTGTGGCATGAGCCGGCATGCTCGCGATCGAATGTGACATCATGAAGTCAACCGGCGAAAAATGTGACACGGTGATACGAAACCACGCCGTCCCACCGGGCCGGCTTCAGTCGCGGTAGGCGGTGGCTCCGGCGATATAGGCCTTCTTCATCGCCCACTTGCGCACCTTGGCACCGGTACGGATCGAGCGGGTGAAGTTGGCACGCTTCAGGCTCGCACCGCGAAAATCCGCGTCCTTCAGATTGGCGAAAGAGAGATCGGCATCGTTCAGCACCGCCCCCCGGAAATCCGCCCCTTCGAGATTGCTGTTACGCAGGTCAGCGAAATGAAGCTTGGCGTTGCGCAGATCCATGCCGGCGAGATCCATGCCCGACAGATCGTAGCCGAACAGCGACCGGCCGGTGCGGACCATCACCTTCAGCCGCTCACGGTCGATGCGCACACCTTTCTGATTGGCGTTGACGAAGGTGGTGCCATCCGTGCTGATGCCGGAGAGATCCGAGCCGGTGAGATCGGCCCCGGAAAGGTCGGCATGGCGAAGATCGGCCCCAGTCAGATTGGCGCGCTGCAGGCGGGCATTCGCGAACTTGCAGCCCTGCAGGTTAGCCCCGGAAAGATCGGCGCCCGAGAGATCGGCCCCGGAGAAATCGAGTCCCGCCAGATCGGCACCCGCCAGGCTTTTTCCCTCGTTGATCTGCGCAATCACTTCCGTAACCATCATACACCCCTCCAGCAGAGCCCTGATGGTAGAGAAATACGACGGCAATGCGCAAGCGGGAATGCAAACAGCGCCCCGACGGAGCGGAGCGCTGCCTCTGCCTGAGCGCCGATACGATTACATCATGCCGCCGGGGCCCTGCATGCCACCAGGCCCCTGCATGCCGCCACCCTGGCGATTGTAATGCGGGCAATCACCGCGCTGGCCATCACCCTTGCGCTGCTGCATGCGATCGCGCCGCTCCTGCCACAGCTTCTTGGCCTGCTCGCGCTGTTCGGGCGTCAGGATAGCCTGGGTTTCCGCCCGCATCTGGCCATGCAGCAGTGTCATCTGCTCGACCAGCTTGCCCTGCTGACGGGCGAGATCGGCAAGCTTGCTGTCGTAGTCCTTCGCCGCCGTATCGAGTTCGAACATCGCCTTGCGGTTATCGCGCATCTGCTGGCCCAGTGCCTGGAACTGCGGCCGCATCTTGTCGCGCACCTGCTGCATCTTCGTCTGCTGCTCGTCGGTCAGGTTCAGGGCCTGCGCCATGCGGTCGGCCATACCGCCCATGTGCTGGCCACCCTGACCGCTGCTATAACCACCTTGCCCACCCTGGCCACCGGGGCCGGCAGCCATCACCGCCGCCGGCATCGCCAGCCCGGCCAGTAGGCCGAATCCGATCACTATCCGGGTCAATCTGTTCATATCACTCTCCTGTTCCGGTTCAAGTTCATCCCGGCATCACTGCCGTCTATGGCGTAATCTAGACTCGCCGCTGCAAGGATGGGGCGACGTTTGCGCAAGGCTTTCGCAAAAAACTGTTAAGCAAGCGTAAATTCCGGCTATCGAACTGACGCAGCGGCTGAAAACGTGGCAAGATGCCGTCATGCGTATCCTCATGGTCGACGATGATCGCGAGCTTTGCGACCTGATGCAGCAGTTCCTCTCCGGCGAGGGCTTCACGGTCGCCTGCGCCCACGATGGCGAATCGGGGCTGGCCATGATGCGCCGTGACACCTTCGACCTCGCCGTGCTCGATATCATGATGCCGGGCAAGAGCGGCATGGAGGTTCTGCGCGAACTTCGGGCCACTTCAAAGCTGCCGGTGATCATGCTGACCGCGCGCGGCGACGAAATGGACCGCATCATCGGGCTGGAGCTCGGTGCCGATGACTACGTGCCGAAGCCCTGCAACCCGCGCGAACTGGCCGCCCGCATCCGGGCCGTGCTGCGCCGCAGCGACGGCCAGCCGGCAACAACGAAAGAGAACCGCATCGGCGACATCGAATGGCATCCGCATTCGCGCAGCATCCTCGAGCACGGCCGGCCACTGGAGCTGACGGCCACCGAATACGACATCCTCGCCTGCCTGATCGAACGCGCCGGCGAGGTGGTCAGCAAGCGCGAACTGAGCGAGGAGGTGCTGGGCAAAAAGCTCGGCCCCTTCGACCGGGCACTCGACGTGCATGTCGCCCATATCCGCAAGAAGCTGTCGCCGCTACCGGACGGCAACCCGCGCATCAAGACCGTGCGCGCCGTCGGCTGGCTGCTGGTCACCGACGACTAATCCCATGCGCCTCTACTGGAAACTCTTCTTCGCCATCCTCGCCGCCCTGATACTGACCGCCAGCCTGACCAGCTGGCTGAGCCGACAGTGGTACGAGGAGAACAAGATGGTCGAGACCCGGCTTGCCGAGCTGGCCGGCCAGGGCGATACCGCTGCCAACCTCTACCTGACGGACGGTGCCGGCGCCTATCACCGCTGGCTGCAGTTCAACATGCGCAGCCACCGTTTCCACGGCATGCTGCTCGACGCGCACGGCCAGAACGTGCTCGGCCAGCCGATCCCCGACCCTCTGCAACCGCTGGCCGAGCAGGTCATGCAGGAAGGAGCCAAAGTCCGCTTCGTGCAGCCGCCCCGGCTCGCCGTCGCCATCCCCGTCGATACCGACAACGGTCGTTTCTACTGGCTGGCCGCCACTCTCATGCCGCATGAGCTGATGCGCCAGGGCAGCAACCAATTGCTGCTCTTCCGCCTGCTGGTCGCGATCGCCGTCATCGCCCTGATCAGCCTGCTCTTGGCCCGCATGATCACGCGCCCCGTAGCGTCGCTCGGCGCCACGCTGCGCCGGCTCGGCGACGGCAGGCTGGACAGTCGCACCGAAGTCTCGGCGCGGCGCGACGAGCTGGGCGAGCTGGCGCGAAATATCAATGGCATGGCCGAGCGCCTCGAGACCCTGCTGCAAAGCCACAAACAGCTGCTGATGGATGTATCACACGAGCTGCGCTCGCCGCTGGCGCGGCTGCAGGTGGCGCTGGAACTGGCGCGCAACAAGTCCGGCGACGTGGCGGAGAAGGAACTCGACCGCATCGACCGCGAAGCCGAACGGCTCGGCGAACTGATCGGCGAGGTGCTCACCCTTGCTCGCTTCGACGAAGGGGTGACCCACGCCGACAAAAAGAAGGTGCAGCTCGACCGGCTGCTCACCGGTATCGTCGAGGATGCCCGCTTCGAGGCCGAAGCGGCCGGCAAGCGGATCGAGCTGGCCACGGTGGAATGCACACTGCAGGCCGACGAGCTCTGGCTGGGCCGCGCAGTCGACAACGTGATTCGCAATGCCATCCGCCATACGGCAGCCGGCAGCGCCGTAGATGTGAGAATGGCGAAGGCAGCGTCAGGCATCGAAATTCGTGTTCGTGACCACGGCCCGGGCGTACCCGACGAGGCGCTTTCCCGCCTGTTCGAACCCTTCTTCCGAGCCTCGGCCGCCCGCGATCGCGACAGCGGAGGCTACGGTCTCGGACTCGCCATCACCGAACGCGCCATCCGCATGCACGACGGCACCATCACCGCCCGCAACCACCCCGACGGCGGCCTCGAGGCCACCATCAACCTGCCGTCACAGGGCTAGTTGCGGCCGGGTGGATGGCCGTTTCCGCTCAAGCAGTCAATCGACGCAATTGAACATGGTGCCTACGAATCACTCCTTTTGAAATAAGGCCGCTGACCCTTTTCCTACGCCGATCTGTTACGATACGATTTGACTAAATATAGGAATATGTCCTATATGGATTCTGAAGGAGGGGGGTACGAATTTCCAGACACGCTTCTTCTTGGATTCCCGCGAACAATCAACCCGATGAGGAGAAAGACATATGAAAAGATTTGTTTTGTCTGTGATGGCCACGGCCGGGCTGGCTGCAGCCAGCCCGGCCATGTCCGCTGACTGGACAGGTTTCTACGTCAGCGGCGGTGCCGGCTACGGGGCATGGAGTGCGGATACCACGACCGTTAACCCGACAACAGGAGCTCCAATACTGAGCCTTGTGCAAACACAGGGCGGCAAGGGAGCCCTAGGGACGATCGGTATCGGATACGACTACCAGTACAACACTAATATTGTCCTTGGCTTGCTGGCGGATTATGACTTCTCAAGCCTCAAAGGAACCATCCAAGATCAGGGGCCGTTCTACGCCGCCAACATAAAACAGACATATGCCATAGCGGCCGGCGTCCGGGTTGGCTGGCTTTTCAACCCCGACACCCTGGGCTTCGTCAGCGGAGGGTGGAGCCGTACACATTTCAGCGGAGGGGCAGCGAACTTTGCTTTTCCACCCAATGCTGCGTCGGGTACTGAGTACCTGCCATTTAGCAAGAACGGTTGGTTTCTCGGATTGGGCGTGGAGACGCAGGTCTCTCCGGGCTGGTTCCTGAGAGGTGAATATCGCTGTGCCAGTTATGGCAATACCAACATCCGGAATGTGATTACAGCCACTGGCGCGACAGGTGCCGCCAGTATCGCATTCAAGCCCACGGTTCAGACCGGCAAGCTGCAGGTAGTCTACAAGTTTTAATCCGATTGTTTTCACACCTTGGAAGAACCCGCCGGAAGGCGGGTTCTTCTCTATTGTTTCCCTCGCCAGATCACCAGCAACCGGAATGCTGGCCATTCAGACTCCCGCCTATCACCTCCAACTGGCAGGCGTAGCGACTTCATCTATAATCAATTCCATGCTGAAACTCGCCTGCCGCCTGCTATTCGTGCTCTGCCTGCTGCCTGCTGCGGCGAAAGCGAACGAGGCGGTACTGCTGAATATCCAGGGAGCCATTGGGCCGGCGGTGGCCATGAACGTGCATGCCGCCATCGAGCGGGCCGAACACGAGCATGCCGGCCTTGTCATCATTCGCATGGACACCCCTGGCGGGCTCGACCTCTCCATGCGCCAGATCATCCAGGACATCCTCGCCTCGAAGGTGCCGGTGGTGACCTACGTATCGCCGCAGGGCGCGCGCGCCGCCAGCGCCGGCACCTACATCCTATACGCCTCGCACATCGCCGCCATGGCCCCGGCCACCAACCTGGGGGCGGCCACCCCGATCCAGATCGGCGGCCTGCCGGGGGCTCCCGAGCAGCCCCAGTCGCCGGCCAAGCCGCAAACCGCGACAGGCAAGGAGAAGGCGAAACCGGTCGAGCAGCCGCAGCCCGAAGAGGTGCAGGGCAACGGCGACGCCATGCACCACAAGATGGTCAACGATGCCGCCGCCTATATCCGCAGCCTGGCGGAACTGCGCGGCCGCAACGCCGACTGGGCCGAGACGGCCGTGCGTCAGGCCGCCTCGCTCTCTGCCGAGAAAGCACTGAAGGAGCACGTGATCGACCTGATCGCCACCGACAATGCCGACCTGCTCAAGAAGCTCGATGGCCGCACGGTCAAGCTGGAGTCCGGCGAAACCACACTGCACACCGCCGGCATGACGATCGTCGAACAGCATCCGAACTGGCGCAGCGAGTTTCTCGCCGTCATCACCGACCCGAACATCGCCTACATCCTGATGCTTCTCGGCATCTACGGCCTGTTCTTCGAACTGGCCAATCCGGGCTCCATCCTGCCGGGCGTGATCGGCGGCATCTCCCTGCTGCTGGCGCTGTTCGCCTTCCAGGTGCTGCCGATCAATTTCGCCGGCCTCGCCCTGATCCTGCTCGGCATCGCCTTCATGGTGGCCGAGGCCTTCGTGCCCAGTTTCGGCGCGCTCGGGCTCGGCGGCATCATCGCCTTCGTGATAGGCTCGCTGATGCTTATGGACACCAACGCACCGGGCTATGCGATCTCGCTGGGACTGATCATCGCCGTCACCGTGACGTCGGCGATCTTCTTCATCCTGATCATCGGCATGGCCGTGCGTGCGCGCTACCGGCCGGTGGTTTCCGGCTCCGAGGAGCTGATCGGCGCCATCGCCACCGTCCGCGAGGATTTCGAAACGCACGGCACCGTCCTGATCCATAGCGAAAGCTGGAATGCCGAATCGGCCGCCCCCCTCAAAAAGGGCCAAGAGGTGCGCGTGCTACGCCGCGACGGCCTGACCCTGTTCGTCGAACCTGTCGAAACCCCAACCAAGGAGTCCGAATCATGAGCCCACTGATTGTCGTTGCCGTCATCGTCCTGATCATCCTGTTCAGTTCCTTCAAGGTGCTGCGCGAATACGAGCGCGGCGTCGTCTTCCAGCTCGGCCGCTTCTGGAAGGTGAAGGGCCCCGGCCTGATCATCATCATCCCGGTGATCCAGCAGATGGTGCGCGTCGAACTGCGTACCATCGTCATGGATGTGCCGAGCCAGGATGTCATCAGCCGCGACAACGTCTCGGTGAAGGTGAATGCCGTGCTCTACTTCCGCGTCATCGACCCGCAGAAGGCGATCATCAATGTCGAGGATTACCTGATGGCCACCAGCCAGCTGGCGCAGACCACGTTGCGCTCCGTGCTCGGCCAGCACGAACTCGACGAGATGCTCGCTGAGCGTGAAAAGCTCAACGAGGACATCCAGCAGATCCTCGACACGCAGACGGACGCATGGGGCATCAAGGTGGCCAATGTCGAGATCAAGCATGTCGACCTCGACGAGAGCATGGTGCGGGCGATCGCCCGCCAGGCCGAGGCCGAGCGCGAACGCCGCGCCAAGGTGATCCACGCCGAGGGCGAACTGCAGGCTTCGGGCAAGCTGCTGGAGGCTGCCAAGATCCTGTCGCAGCAGTCGCAGGGTCTGCAGCTGCGCTACCTGCAGACGCTTACCGAGATCGCCACCGAGAAGAACTCCACCATCGTCTTCCCGCTGCCGATGGAACTGATCGAACCACTGTTGCAGCGTAACAACAAATAAGTGCAGTCTAGGGCCGTTCGCAACTCCGCAGGACGAGGGGAAAAATCGATGATCGACAGTTCGAAACGGCTGACGCTGCGCAGGCTCGCCATCGACACCTACCGGGAAAACGTCGCCTACATGCACCGCGACTGCCCGCTCTACCGCACCGAAGGCTTCCAGGCGCTGGCCAAGCTCGAGGTCAGCAACGGCCACAAACAGATTCTGGCGGTACTGAACGTGGTGGACGACGACAAGATCGTCGGTATCGAGGAGATCGCCCTCTCCGAACAGGCCTTCACGCAGATGAGCCTGCCGGAAGGCACGCTGGTCTCCATCGGCCATGCCGAACCGCCGCAGTCGATGGAGGCGGTGCGCCGCAAACTGCACGGCGAGCGCCTGTCGGCCAAGGATTATCAGGCCATCACCCGCGACATCGCCGACAACCGCTACTCGAAGATCGAGATGGCCGCCTTCGTCGTCACCTCGGGCCAGACGGGGCTGGACCGCGACGAGATTCTCTACCTCACCCAGGCGATGGCCAAGACCGGCAAACAGGTCAAATGGGAAGAGGCGCTGGTCGCCGACAAGCACTGCATCGGCGGCATCCCCGGCAACCGCACCTCGATGATCGTCGTGCCGATCGTCGCCGCCCACGGCCTGTTGATCCCGAAAACCTCCAGCCGCGCCATCACCTCGCCGGCCGGCACGGCCGACACCATGGAGGTGCTGGCCAATGTCGAGATCGGCCCGAAACCGATCCGCACCATCGTGCATGCGCACCGTGGCTGCATCGTCTGGGGGGGTACGGCCAACCTCGCCCCTGTCGACGATATCCTGATCGCCGTCGAGCGTCCGCTGGGCATGGATTCGCTCGGCCAGATGGTCGCCTCGATCCTCTCCAAAAAGCTCTCCGCCGGCTCCACCCACCTGATCGTCGACATCCCGGTCGGCCCGACCTCGAAGGTGCGTCACATGCGAGAGGCGCTGCACCTGCGCAAGCTCTTCGAGTATGTCGGCGACCGCATCGGCATCCATGTCGAGGTGATCATCACCGACGGCCGCCAGCCGATCGGACGCGGCATCGGCCCGGTGCTGGAGGCGCGCGACATCATGCAGGTGCTGGAGAACAGCCCCGAGGCGCCGACTGATCTGCGCGAGAAGTCGCTGCGGCTGGCCGGTCGCGTCATCGAATTTGATCCGGACGTGCGTGGCGGCAAGGGCTACGCCATCGCCCGCGACATCCTCGAATCCGGCCGTGCTTTGCAGAAGATGAACGAGATCATCGACCACCAGGGGCGGCACACGCCGCCACCCGTCGGCTCCCTCAGTTTCGAGGTGAAAAGCCCGCGCGCCGGCGTGGTGACCGAAATCGACAATCTGCTCTTGGCACGCATCGCGCGGCTCGCCGGAGCGCCGATGGACAAGGGTGCCGGTGTGGATCTGGCCAAGAAGCTCGGCGATCCTGTCGCCGAGGGGGAAATGCTCTACCGTGTCCACGCCGAATTCCCGCCCGACCTGCACTTCGCCCAGGAACAGTGCCGCAAGGATGCGGGCTTCCGCATCGGCAAGGCCGATGAGATTCCCGACCACACCTTCGGCCTGTGACGATGCTGGTACTGGGCTTCGAGGACTACCGCCATGCCGGCCAGCGACTCGCCGAAGCGCTCGGCGTGCCGTATGACGAGGTGGAGATTCACCGCTTCCCCGACGGCGAACACAAGTTGACGCTGCCGCCCGCCCTGCCCGAGCAGGTGATCGTCTGCCGCAGCCTGTTCGAGCCGAACGAGAAACTGATCGACCTGCTGCTGCTCGCCGGCACCGCCCGCGATCTCGGCGCGCAACGGCTGGTACTGGTGTCGCCCTACCTCTGCTACATGCGGCAGGACAAGGCCTTCAACCCCGGCGAGGCTGTCAGCCAGCGGATCATCGGCCAGTTGCTCGCCGACTATTTCGATGCACTGATCACGGTCGATCCGCACATGCACCGCACCCCGAGGCTTGCCGATGCCGTACCGATCAAACACGCCGTCAGCCTGTCGGCATGCGTGCCGATCGCCAGCTACCTGCAGGATCTGGCGGAAAAACCGTTGCTGGTCGGCCCGGACGAGGAGTCCCGGCAATGGGTACGGGCCATCGCCGGGCTCACCGGCCTACCCTATGTCGTCGCCGAAAAGAGCCGCAGCGGCGACCGGCAGATCGCCATCCGGCTGCCGGAAGCGGAGATCGCCAACCGCGATATCGTGCTGATCGACGACATCATCAGCACCGGCTGCACACTGGCCCGCACCTCCGAGCACCTGATCAACCTGGGAGCGAAAAGCGTGCGCTGCATCGCCACGCACGTGCTACCGCACGGAGGCGCCCCCACCGAACTGGCCAATGCCGGGGTAACGGAGCTGCTCAGCACCGATTCGATCCCGCACCCATCGAACCGCATCTGGCTCGCCGGGCTGCTGGCGGATGCGATCCGCAGCCTCGATTGGTCGGACGCCTAGCCAACCTGCGGAAAGACTCCCGCACTTTTACGGATTTTCCAGCAGCGGAACGAAGGCTACCGGCAACATGTCGCGCATCGTGAGCTCCCCTTGCGGTGTTTTTTCGACGCGCAT
>OBLQ010000193.1_pt1 | contig 22370 bp, 15 predicted proteins | sample 1519881 | NCBI WGS metagenome assembly OBLQ01 (sample SAMN01911456, study PRJEB22533) | soil metagenome | biome: Soil | place: Malaysia | collected 2012-04-30 | depth DG_metagenome m | reverse complement strand
CGTTCTGGTGATGATGCTCGGACCGGGGCTACTGGTGAATACGGTGTTCAAGGAGCACTGGGGGAGACCACGTCCAAAGGACATGGTCGAATTCAGTGGTACACGTGAGTATGTGGCGCCCCTGGTCAAGAGCCCGAGTGAGTGGGGCGGGTCGTTTCCGTCCGGGCACGCCGCAACCGCCTTCTATCTGCTGACGCCGTATTTCCTGCTACGTCGGCGCTTCCGGGCCCGTGGAGTGGTGGTGCTGGCGACCGGCATTGCCTACGGGTGTCTGATGGGCTACGCGCGCATCGCACAGGGCGCGCATTTCCTGAGCGATATTCTATGGGCACTGGGGATTGTGTATCTCACGGGGCTTGGCATCTTCTACGGCATGGGATTCGAACGCGATCGGGAACGAGCCGACAGCATGGCGCAGAAATCCCGAATCGCCTGAGCAGACTGGACAGTGTGTAGAAAAAGAAGACAAAAGCGTCTTGACATGTTGTGTATTTTATATACAATCGCCGGCGATATTGCAGTGCGGAGCGCTCCGTAAGGTTTCTCCCAGAAAATACCGGGTATTCGCCGATCCATGCTTGCGACCCGGTAGTAGGAGGGTTTTATGTCGCTCCGCGTTTGGTCGGGCGTCGGCCTGGCAGGCCTGATGCTCGTCGCGCCGCTCGTCGTTCGATCCCAAGTCCCGCTCGATCCTTCCACTCAACCCAAGTTCGTCAATCCGCTCCCGATCGCAGCGCGCATCGACATGACGGCGGGCGGCTATCTTGAGATCGAGGCCCGGCAGGTCCAACAGCAACTGGGTGTCTACGACCCGTGGGGAGTGCCGCTGACCAGCACGGTCTGGGGTTATGACGGAACGTATCCCGGGCCGACCATTGTGGCGCGCAGCAATGTTCCCGTCGATGTCCGCTGGACCAACGGACTCACGGGCCCGGGTGGACCGCTTCCTCACATTCTGCCGGTTGATCGGACATTGCACTGGGCGAACCCTGCCGGCTATCCGGAGTGTGGAGTGCCGTTGGTGACGCATATTCACGGCGGTCATACCGAATCCGCGAGCGACGGTTTGCCGGATGCCTGGTTCACACCGGGATTTTCGCAGACCGGTCACGGGTGGGTGAAAGAAGTCCTTCATTATGACAATACGCAGGAAGCGGGGACCGTCTGGTATCACGATCACGCGCTCGGCATCACCCGGCTCAATGTGTACGCCGGTCTGGCGGGCTTCTACCTGATTCGTGACGCCAACGAAGATGCGCTGGTGGCTGCCAACCATCTGCCTACCGGTCCGTATGAAATCGAAATGGCGATTCAGGACAAGATGTTCACGACGGACGGCGCCCTGTATTTTCCCGCGTTGCCGGAGAAAGCGGGGGATCCGGATCCAAATCATCTGCCTGAGTTCTTCGGAAACGTGATTCTGGTGAATGCGAAGGCCTGGCCGGTTCTTGATGTCGAGCCGCGCCAGTACCGGTTCCGTATGCTCAATGGGTCGGACTCCCGGTTTTACGAACTGTGGACGGTCGACAGAGACACGCCCGGCGCAGACCAGATAGAGCTCAAGTCGGGCAAGGCGGCCGTGCCGACGATGTATCAGATCGGAACTGACGACGGGTTGTTGAACGCGCCCGTTCTGATAAAGAAGTTCCTGCTGTCACCGGGCGAGCGCAAGGACATGGTGTTCGATTTCTCAAATCCAGCGCTGTGGGGACGAACGTTCGTGTTGCGCAACAACGCGCGCGCCCCCTATCCGATGGGTGCGCCGGTGGACCCGAACACGACCGGCCAGGTGATGATGTTCCGTGTGAACCGCCCCCTGGATACGAGCACATATCCGGTCACGACATTACCCGACAACCTGCGGCCGCTGAGCGGCGCCGTGGGAATGCCGGTGCCCAACGCAGGCACCCGGGGGCTCATTCTGTTTGAAGGGACCGATGAATACGGACGCCTGCAGTCGAAGCTGGGAACGCTCCAGGACGGCGCGTTGATGTGGGACGATCCCATTACCGAAAATCCCATGGTCAACGACACCGAGGTCTGGGAGGTGTACAACACCACGGCGGACGCTCACCCGATTCATCTGCACCTGGTCGCGTTTCGCGTGCTCGATCGTCAGAAGTTCAAGGCGACGGTGGACCCCACAACGGGGCAGGTTTCCAATGTGCAGAAAATCGGTCAGGCGAAGTTGCCCGGTCCCGACGAAGCGGGCTGGAAAGACACCGTGGTCATGTATCCCGGGGAAGTCACGCGCATCGTGGCCACGTTCGACCGCGAGGGTCTGTACGTGTGGCACTGTCACATCCTTTCCCATGAGGATCACGAGATGATGCGTCCGTACTACGTTGGACCGATGGCGTCCATGCCCTCGGCGGCACTTGCGGTGGCCGAGCGGAAGCCCGTGCACATCGAATCGGTATATCCCAATCCCTTCAATCCGCAGGTACAGATTCGCTTTGACGTCAAGGCCGCGGGCCGCGTCGATGCGGCCGTGTATGACGTGGCCGGGCGGCTGGTTCGCCGTCTGGAGAACCGCGCATACCCTGCGGGCAGCCATCTGCTGAGCTGGGACGGGGTCGCCGATTCCGGGGCACAGGTCAGCACTGGCGTGTATTTCCTGCGCATTTCTGCCAACGGCGCGATGGAGACTCGACGGCTCGTGCTGGTCAAATAGTCTTCACGCCTCCATTATCGAAGGCGACGACCGGCCGGTATCCAGAGGAGACCGGCCGGTCTCTTTCTGCTCCGGATCCAGCTGCGTGTCTTTGCAACCCATGGTAGATGAGTTAGTCTGCTGCGCATGGACGCATCCTTCGAAAAACTCGGGGTCTTCTATCTCGGGCGCGAATATGCCCCCGCGCGCCACACCACCACCGACACGCCCATTCTCTATGATGCCAGGGACCTAACCACGCACGCAGTGTGCGTGGGCATGACCGGCAGCGGAAAAACCGGCCTGTGCATTGCGCTCCTGGAAGAAGCCGCCATTGACGGCATTCCCTCGATCGTGATCGATCCCAAGGGCGATCTCGCCAATCTCTTGCTCACGTTTCCAAATCTGGATGCGGCGTCGTTTCGTCCCTGGATCAACGAGGACGCCGCACGCCAGGCGGGGGTGACGCCGGACGAGTTTGCGGCCAGCGAGGCACAGCGCTGGAAGAAAGGACTGGCGGAATGGGGAGAAGACGGCGCGCGCATCCAGCGTTTGCGTGACGCGGCCGATGTGGTGATGTATACGCCGGGAAGCGATGCGGCGCGTCCGGTGTCCGCGGTCTCGTCGTTGCAGGCCCCGTCCGGCGCCACGCAGGCGGATGGCGTGGCGGATCTCATCGCCGAACGCGCCAGCGGGGTGGCGTCGAGCCTGCTTTCGCTGCTGGGTATCGATGCTGATCCGGTGAAAAGCCGCGAACATATTCTGATTACCACCATCCTCCAGGTGGAGTGGACAGCGGGACGCAGTCTGGATCTCGGCGGCCTGATCCGCCTCATTCAGACGCCGCCCGTCGAGCGCATCGGCGTGATGGAGCTGGAATCGTTCTTCCCGCAGAAGGACCGCTTTGCGCTCGCTCTCTCAATCAACAATCTGCTCGCGGCGCCGCGCTTTCAAACCTGGCTGTCGGGTGATCCCATCGACATCGATCGCATGCTCTACGGTGAGACGGGGAAGCCGCACGTGGCGATATTCTCGATCGCCCATCTCGACGACGCGGAGCGCATGTTCTTTGTGTCGCTGCTTCTCAACGAGGTGGTGGCGTGGATGCGCACCCGCAGCGGAACGCAGAGCCTGCGCGCCATTGTGTACATGGATGAGATCTTCGGCTTCCTGCCGCCGGTGGAAAATCCTCCATCCAAGGGCCCGTTCCTGACCCTTTTGAAACAGGCGCGCGCGTTCGGCGTGGGCGTGGTGGTTGCGACGCAAAACCCCGTTGACCTGGACTACAAGGCGTTGTCGAACGCCGGGACGTGGCTGGTGGGGCGTCTCCAGACCGAGCGCGACAAGAGCCGGCTTGCCGACGGCCTGGCCGGCGCGGCCGGTGGTGCACTGGATGCAAGCGAGCTCGCGAGGACCATCGGCTCGCTGGAGCCGCGCGAGTTTCTTCTGCACAATGTGCACGACGAGCATCCCGTGTTGTTCCGGACGCGCTGGGCGCTGTCGTATCTCGCGGGTCCGATGACGCGTGAGCAGATTCGCGAACTGACGCGCGCGAGCGCGTCGGGCGCGGACACCACGGCACCGAAGCAGGCTTCCGACTCGAGGCCGGTTGTGGCCGCTTCGGCCACGTCCGTATCGGCTCCCGTCCTGCCGACGGAGGTGACCCAGTTGTTCGTGCCCGCCGCCGGGAGTGTTTCCTATCACCCCGCCGCACTGGGAGTGGCGCGCGTGCACGCCATGCTTCCGGACGGCAGCACGCACACCGAAACTGTTGCGATGGTGGCGCCGTTGTCCGCGGACGTCAGCGCGCCCGATTGGACGACGGCGACAGTATCCGGCCAGGCGCCGGCCACGGAAGCGGCGGCGCCGGAGGGTGCGGCATTTGCGCCGTTGCCGGCGTCGCTGGGGAAGACCGGGACGGTATCACGCTGGGAGAAGGCACTCGCGGACGCGGTTTACCGCACACGTACCGTGACGTTGTACGAGGCCAAACGGCTCCGATTGCTCTCGAAGCCCGGGGAAAGCGAACGCGACTTTCGTGTTCGGATTGCGGAGACGACACGGTCATCGCGTGACGGCGAGGTGGATGCCCTGCGCCAGAAATACGCGGCGCGCATACGAACCCTCGAAAACCAGATTCAACGCGCCGAACAGGCGGTGTCACGTGAGCGCGATCAGATGAACAGCCAGCGCGTGCAGACCGCCGTCTCGGTGGGAGCGACGCTGCTCTCCGCCTTCCTCGGGCGCAGGGCGGTCTCGAGCCGGACCCTGGGGCGCGCCACCACAGCGGCGCGTGGATTCGAGCGGTCGGCGCGCGAGCAGGGGGATGTCGCGCGCGCCGAGGAATCGCTCGATGTCCTGCGGCAACGGCGGGACACGCTGGCGCGCGAAATCGAGCAGGCCGTGGCGGAATTGACTGCGCGGCTGGAGGGTGGACAGGAGGCGCTCACCGAGCGTGTCATCCGTCCGCGGAAGGCCGACATCGAAGTGGTGAAGGTCGCGTTGCTGTGGGTGCCGGCAGAGCACAGCTAGCCAGGTTCATTTGCACCAGTATTCAAAAAAAAGCGCGGCCCTTTCGAGCCGCGCTCTTTTTCGTCATCGCTTCGCGATGATTATTCGCCGCGTTTCTTGTAGCGCCGCGTTTCGATATCCTTGCCCAGCTCGTTGCCGTTGAGCAGGGTGAAGGTTACGCGACGGTTCTGCGCCCTTCCTTCGGCAGTATCGTTCGAGGCCACCGGCTGGCTCTCTCCATACCCCTTGGTGACGAGATTATTGCCGTTGATCGAAGAGTAGTGTGACGTGAGCCACGCCTTGACCGAATCGGCCCGCTTCTGGGACAGCGTCTTGTTGAACTTGTCGCTGCCCTGCGAATCGGTGTGGCCGCCGATCTCCACCCTGGCCTGCGGCCAGTCCGCCAGAACCTCGCCGACTTTGCGAAGGTCCGCCTCGGATTCGGGGAGGATATCCTCCTTGCCGGAGGCAAACTGCACGTTCACGGATACCGACTTGGCATCCAGGAACTGCTGATAGGTTTCGCTCACCGGAATCGGACAGCCCTTGTCGTCCACCGCCCACTGCGGGTCGGTATCCGGGCACTGGTCGAGGCCGTCATACACGCCGTCCTTGTCGCTGTCGATCGGACAGCCGTTGGCGTCCACCTTGGCGCCGCGGGGTGTTCCCGGGCACTTGTCCATACCGTCGAAAACGCCGTCCCGATCGCTGTCCATCGGACAACCGGTGGCGTCCACCTTCGTGCCTGCCGGTGTTCCGGGACACTTGTCGATGCCGTCCGGCACGCCGTCATTGTCGGCGTCCAACGGACAGCCGTTGGCGTCGACAATGGCGCCACGCGGCGTACCCGGACACTTGTCCTTCTTGTCGGGAACCCCGTCACGGTCAGAGTCCATCACCATGGCGTGTCCGCAGTGCCAGGGCCAGGGATGAGTCATCTTGCAGATAATGTGGTCTGCATCGGACGAGGCACCGGTCGCCATCTTGTCATGTTTCGCGTACGCGGCGCCGGTCATCATGATTCCGATGACAGCCAGCGCTGTGACAGCAAGAAACCGTTTCATGGATTTACCACCTCTTGTGCTGGGAAAATCGTTTCAGCTCGCTCCGGGCCAGATGCTCCGGACGATCGGCATGCGTTTGAATGTATACCACAGGACTGCGCCGGGTGAGAAGCTTCGGAACATGCGCTTAAGTTACGTTTTTATAATCTGTTATGAGGCCTTGATGGCCACCTTGACCGCTCGCTCGCGGGAGCGGCCGAGCGCGATCATGATGGCATCGCGGGCGTTCGACAGGGGGACGGTGTGCGTGACCAGGGGTTCCAGGCGCTTGCCCAGGGGGCCCGCGATGAGCCGGGCGGCCGCGGCGAAATCGCCCGAGCCCGTCCCGCCGTGGCCCGTCGATCCGTGGTAGCACAGGCTGCCGTGCAGCGTCAGTTCCTTGAGCCACACCGGAGTCCAGTCCACCCTCGCCAGTCGCGCCACGTTTCCCAGGAGGACGACGGTGCCGCCCGAGCGGGTGAAGCGCAGCGCATCGTTTACCGCGGCGTCGTTGCCCACGCACACCATCGACGCATCGAACCCGCCCACGTTGATACGCGGGCCCAGGATCGGCTTGAGAAGCCGGCTCCCGGTGATGCGCGCGAGTTCGGCGACGTAGTCACCACCGCGGGTCATGACCACGCGGTCGGCGCCGAGGTGTTCCGCGTGCTCGGCCTGGTACGCGTGCCGGCACAGCACCGTCGCATCGACGGCGGCCAGGGACTTGAGCGCTGCCAGCGCGAGCAACCCCATGGCGCCGGCGCCGATGATCAGGACACGCGCCCCTTCGGAAAACGGATGCGCAAGGATGGGCGACACGACGCACGCCAGCGGTTCGGTGAGCACGGCCGCCTGGTCGGAAACGGAATCGTCCACGTGCAGCAACTGGTCTTCGTGCGCGAGATACTGTTCACCCCAGCTGCCCCCGAGACCACGCGTGGTTCCGAGCAGCATGCCGGGCGCCAGCGCACCGTCGGTGAAATGTTCGCAGCGTGAAGGATGTCCCGCTGCGCAGTGTGCGCAGGGGGGATCGATGCCGCGCTCGCGGCACGCGAGCAGGGGATTGGCCACCACCCGGTGGCCGGGTTTGACACGCGTCACCGCGCTGCCAGTTTCCATTACGGTGCCCACGTTTTCGTGGCCGATGACAAAAGGAAACGACGAGAAGGGAGACGTTGAAGGAGAAACGTGCAGGCTCACGAGACTGACATCGCTGCCGCAGATACCGCCCAGCCGGGTGGCGACGCGTACCCAGCGATCGCCGGGAAGCGCCGGCGGTTCAACGTCACGCACCTCGGTGCAGCGACCGGGACCCACCACCGCCCGCGAGGAAACCGCGCCCGCGGCACGCGTGGCCAGATAGCGCGGAATCGCTCCGTTGAAAACGACCGCTTTCATTCCGCGGGCACACACACCCTGAGCGCGCGCGGCACGCAGCTGACCACCAACGGGCAGGGAGAGGTATACACCTCGCCGTCAGCCTCAAAGCGCAGACGGCCCTCGAAATAGATCGAGAATGAAACCGCGGTACGTAATTCCACCTGCTTGAGGCGTTCGTGTTTGCCTTTGGAAACCGCATTGAAGAGATGGGCGCGCGTGGCCGGCGCCGCGTCACGGATGGCCACGAGATCGATTTTTCCGTCGTCGAGCTTTGCGCGCGGCGCAATGTGAAATGATCCGCCGAAATAATTGGCGTTGCTGATCGTCAACATCAACACGTCGAGCCACTCGTTGGGCGAGTTGTTGCCCTCGGCGATTCCAAGCTTGATGCCCGGGAAGCGGAACAGCTGTTTGAGCGCGCAGAACTGGTAGAGCATGTCGCCGCGCAGGAGCGGTGTCCTTTCGGCGTCGTCGATGACGGCGATGTCGAATCCCATGCCCACCACGTTGAGAAAGTAGCGATCACCAACGTGACCGACATCCACGGTGCGTGTGGTGCGCTCCGCGATCGCGCGCATCACCTCGCCAGCCCGTTCGTGGCGAATGCCGAGCGACTTGCCGAAGTCGTTGCCGGTCCCGACCGGCAGCAGGCCCAGCGCCACCTCGCGTCGTCCGCTGGCCATGATGCGATCGGCGGCCGCGCCCCAGGTGCCGTCGCCGCCCAGCGCCACGATGCAGTCCACCCCATCGCGCAGGGCGTTATCCAGCAGTCTCACTTCGTCGCCGGGGCGTTGCGTCAGCGCAGGTTCAAAGGGGCCGATATGCCGCTCGAGTTGTTTCAGATAGTGGCGCACGCGCGCGCGGCGCCGGCCGCGACCGGCGGCGGGATTGACGAGAACAAAGGGAGTGCCGCTCCGGGACATGGGAACGGTGACCGGGGTTAGAGGGTCTGCAGTTCTTCGAACGTCTGCACGCCGCTCTTCATCCACAGCTCGCGGAAGGGGTACGACGCCACATCGGCGTTCAGCAACGGCTCGCACATCGGATGCGGATGGATCTCGATGCTGCCGGTTTCTTCTTCGTGCTCGGTGAAGTCGCCTTCCATGTGGATGTCGGCCTTGAAACGCTGTGGCGGTTCGACCGTGAACGCCTGATAGAGGTGATTCACCTTCGACCACTTGTGGGAACTCACCTCGAGGTCAATGATGGGACGGCCCCGGTCGTGCGCGTGCACTTTCATCCGGCCGTCCGTTTCCTCGAACTCCACGCGGATATCCTGCATGTAGTGGGGAAGGTGCCAGCGCTCGATGGCGTGCAGTCGTGACGCCTCGGTGCTGGTTCCCACCACGAAGGGGTAGAACGCGGAGCGTGGAAATTCGCCGCCCACGCCCAGCACCGGCGGGGTGATCACCGCCAGCACCAGTTCTTCGTACGTGCCCACTTCGCTGTGCGTGAAGTCGAACGCCGTCACGGCGAACACACCCAGGCTGTGTTTGACTTCCATGGGTTCGAGATGGGCCGGAAGCGCGCGCTTGGCGGCGTCGCGCGACATTTCGAAGAAGGCACTGACGGCGTACTTGAACCCGTATTTGGTCAACGGCATAGGAAACCGTGCTTGTCGAGGACGCGGGCAATGATGTCGGCGGCGCCGTGCAGCTCTTCCCGCGTGTGTGCCGCGGTCACTGAGATGCGCAGACGCGAGCGGTGCTTGCCGACCGCGGGGTAGCGCACCGGGTTCAGATACACCCCGTGGTGGATCATGTCCTCGGCCACCTTGAAGATGCGATCGTCGTCACGAATCATGATGGGGATCACCTGCGACTTGGAATCGCCGATGTCCACATTGCGCTCGCGCAGCAGCGCCTGCAACAGGTGCGTGTTCTCCCACAGCCGGTCGCGCAACTGCGGCTCGGTGCGGGCGAGATCACACGCCTTGATCAGGCCGCCCACCACACCCGGGGCCAGTGCGCACGAGAACACGTGTGAGCGGCCGAAGCCTTTCAGATACCGGATCAGCTTTCGCGATCCCGCGACATAGCCGCCCTGTCCGCCCAGGCTCTTGGAGAACGTGCCCAGGTGGATGTCGATCTCGTCGTCCAGACCGAAGTGCTCGGCCACGCCACGGCCGTTGGGGCCGAACAGGAACGCCGAGTGCGCTTCGTCGATCATGATGCGCGCGCCGTTGCGCTGACACACCTCGACGATTTCAGGCAGGTTGGCCAGGTCGCCGTCCATCGAGTAGACACCCTCGACGATGACGAGCTTGCGACCGGTGAAGTCCTTGAGTTTGCGGTCCAGGTCGGCCGCGTTGTTGTGGCGGAAGTACCGGACCTGGGCCTTGGAGAGAATGATCCCGTCAACGATGCTGGCGTGCGCGAACTGGTCGGTGACCACCAGGTCGCCCGAGCGCATGAGGCCGGCGATGACGCCGACGTTCGCGCTGTAGCCCGACGGAAACAGCAGGCACGATTCCTTGTCCTTGAAGTCGGCGATCTTGCGCTGGAGTTCTTCGTGAATCTCCATCGTTCCGCTCAGAATGGGGGAGCCCGACGAGCCCGTCCCATACTTGAGAATCGCCGCGCGCGCGGCTTCGATCACCTCAGGGCGCACCGAAAGGCCGAGATAGTTGTAGGACGCGAGATTGATCAGGTTCTTCAGCCGCTCGTGGCGCAACTGCTCCACCACGTCGATGCGCGACGCGGGCATGCTGCTCATGGGCTGGCCAAACAGGTAGTAGCCCTGCGGACGGGCCTCGTCGAACCAGTCGTCGAACGGGTCGAGGATGTCGAATGGGTCCTTGCCAGAACCCCAGAAGAAGTTGCTATAGTCCAGATCGTTTGCGGCCGAGGGAGCCGGGGCGGCCGGCGATGGGCTGGCCGCGGGCTTCGCGTCGGACTTGGCAAACGCCGGATCGGGCGTCCCCGGAGTGTCCGGAGCGCCCTCTCTCAAGGGTTTAGATGGCATTCGATCGATCCTCCTCCCAAGCGCAAGGTACTGTGCCCGATTACCCCGCAGGCGTCAAGCGTTTTGGCCGGACGCACGCGGCGCACGGCGCGAGGCCCCGAATGGGGTTCGAAGCCGCATGAAGCTGTTCGAGCAATTGGCTGGTATTGCGACGCTTGTGATCGTCGCGGTCTTCTTTATTTTGGGCGACCTGGTGATGTTTTTCGTCCTCACGCCGCTGGTGTACCTGCGCCCGTCGGCACGGACGAAGCTGCTCGGCGGCTTCGCCCAGTTCATGGGCCGGGGCGTCCTGGGGATACTCCGGTCGTTGGGCGGCACCCGCTTCGACCTGCGTGCCCGGATCCCGGCTCAGGGAGGTGTGCTGGTGGTGATGAACCACCAGTCCCTCGTGGACATACCCGTGGCTTTTGCCAGCGTTCCCTCCGGGTATCCGCGGATGGTCGCGCGTGCCCGGTACGGGCGGGGAATTCCACTCGTGTCACATATGATTTCCCTGTACGGGCACATTCTGGTCCAACCCGGGAAGACGGGGCGATTGGACCTCGACCGCCTCGCTGAGACCGCACGCGCCTCGACGCTCCCCATTCTGATTTTCCCCGAAGGTCACAGAACGCGAGACGGTGAAATACAGGCGTGGAAACGCGCGGGCCTGGACACGCTGCTGTCGGCACGCGAATGGACCGTGTACGTGGTGGTGGTGGACGGCTTGTGGAAGGTGGCGCGTCTCACCGACTTCATCCGCAATCTCGCACGCGTGCAGTGCCGCGCGGAGATGGCCGGCCCGTTCACATATGACGGACGCGACCGGGAGCGCCACGATGAGTTCGTAAATGAGCTTCGCCGGGTAATGTGTGATAAGCTGGCGGAAATGCGCGGCGCGCCTGTGACTGAAACCGCTGCGCTACCAGGAACACGTGGCTGAACCAATCAATACAAGCAACGACTCGCGGCTGGTGCGGCCGTTTCCGCGCGCCAGCGCGACACCCGCGGATCATGTTCCGCCCGAGGTGCGTGACATCGTCCTCCTTCTGGAGGAGGCGTGCGGGCGCAATATCGTGGGCGTGATCTTCTTCGGTTCGCGTCTGGTCGGGACGTCTCCCGGCGAGGAGAGCGCAGCCGACCTCGTGATCATCGTCGAGAATTACCTTTTCTTCTACGAGTCCATCGGCTCGCGGCTGCCGGCGGCGCGGCACAGCGGCATCATGGCCGCGCTCAACCGCGCGTTGCCGCCCAACATCATCTACCTCAACGATCCTGGCGGCCTGCGCGCGGGCGCGAAGTGTTTCATCGTGACCGAAGGGGATCTGGCGCTCGGGCTCTCACCTGACGCCCGCGACCATTTCTTCCGCGGGCGTCTCGCGCAACGCGTGCACATCGTGTACGCGCGTTCCGAAAAGGACCGCCAGGCGCTGGAGACGCGGATCGATGCCGCGCGCCACCTGACGCTCACGTGGGTGCCGTTGTATCTGCGCGGTCCCTTCGGCGTGCTCGACTACTGCCGCCGCATGATGGAAGTCTCGTACGCGGCGGAGATCCGTCCCGAAGCACGCTCGCGGGTGCGCGAGGTGACCGACGCACAGGCGAGCTTCTTCCGGCTTGTGTACGGACGCGTGCTGCAGACGGGTGTGCGGGACGGACGCCTGGTGGCGGAAGGCGATCTCTTTCGTCTCGCCCGGAGCCCGGGCTGGCGCGAACGCTGGCGTGTGGGGCACTTCTTTCGGCGCTCGAAGATGCGTGCCACGCTGCGCTGGTTCAAATACATGCTCACGTTCGATGACTGGCTCGACTATATCGTGCGCAAGATTGAACGGCGTTCGGGTGTGCGCATCGAACTGACCCGCGCAGAGCGGCGCTTTCCCATCATATTTCTGTGGCCGAAGGCGTTTCGTGTGATTCGGGCGTTGCGTGAGGCGGAGAACCAGCGCCGGCAGCGGGCATCGGAGAGCGGCCGGGAGAACGCATGAGGCCGGAGATGCTGTTTCTTGCCGGAGTGCTGGTGTTCGCGCTTGCGAGCATGGGCGTTTTTCGCGCGACCGCGGCGGGCGCCGCGGACGGCGACCGCACCGGCCGCGGCGGTTCCTTTGTGCTCGGCTTCTGGGTACGCAACTGGTTCTACTGGCTGATCCGCCCCATCACGCGCGTCTCGGTGGCGATGGGACTGACGCCGCTCTTCTACAACCTGGTGGCCGTGATGTGCGGCCTCGCCAGCGGCGTTGCGTACGCCACCGGTCATTTTCCTCTGGCGGGATGGCTGGTATTTCTCAGCGGCCTGGCTGACGTGTTCGACGGGGAAGTGGCGCGCGCCACCCACACCGCCGATGCGCGCGGTGCGTTCCTCGACTCCACGCTGGACCGGTTCAGCGAGTTCTTCGCGTTCGTGGGACTCGGCTACTACTTTGCTTCGGGCTGGCAGACGCTGGCCATCGTGACCGCGCTGGGAGGATCGTTGCTGGTGAGCTACACCCGTGCGCGCGGTGAAAGTCTGGGTGTCCTGTGCAAGGTGGGCGTGATGCAGCGCGCCGAACGCATGCTGCTTCTCGGCATGGCCTCGATTCTCGATCCGTGGCTCTCCCACGAACTGGGTCACGATCTGGGAAGCGTAGTGTCACTGGCCGTCGCCCTCGTTGCCGTCGGTACGTTGTGGACATCCGTTCACCGTACCTTCTGGATCGCACGTGCGCTGCGCGGGCGTTAGCGCGCGCCCCTGCAACCTCGCGGCGAATTGGCCGTATGCTAAGATCGCACCCCCGCGCCAATCCCCCCGGCGCGGGACTTTGTTGTTCCAAGGAGGATCCATGCGTCCGTGTAGCTTCCGTTCCGCCATGCTTGTGCTTTCCGGCCTGGTCGCCCTGGCGCGGCCGGCGTTCGCCGACGAGCCGCGCCTCGACCCCAATGTGGCGCCCACGTCGGAAGCCGTCGTATTGAATCTCGACGCCAACCAGACCGACTACACCGGATCCGTGAAGATTCAGGTGCACGTCGAGAAGGCGACACGCGAGTTCCTCTTTCACGCCGAAGAAATGAAGCTCGACACCGTGGAGCTTTCCGGCGCCGCGGGCAAGATTCCCGTTACCATCACCTCCGGGGGCGACCGCGGCACGCAGAAGGCCACGACTACGGCCGACCTGGCGCCGGGTGACTACACCCTCGCGATTTCGTTTTCCAAGCCGTACAACACCCAGGCCGTCGGGCTGTACCGCGGCATGTTCGAAGGGAAGGGGTATCTCTTCACGCAGTTCGAGTCTCTCGATGCGCGCAAGGCGTTCCCGTGCTGGGACGAACCCATCTACAAGATTCCCTGGGACATGACCATCACCGTGCCCACTCAGCAGGTGGCCGTGTTCAATACACCCGTCGAAAAGGAACAGATGGGTGCGACGACACACACTTACATATACAAGCGCACCCCGCCGACGTCGTCGTATCTGCTGGCGGTGGCGGCGGGCACCTTCGAGAGTGTGCCCATCACCGGGCAGTCGGTACCGGGCCGGATCTACACGTGCAAGGGACAGAAGAAACTCGCCGCCCACGCCGCGTCGATTGCGCCGCGGATTCTGGCCGCGGAGGAAAACTATTTCGGGACCAAATATCCCTACGAAAAACTGGATTTCATCGCCGTGCCGGAATACTGGCCCGGCGCCATGGAGAATCCCGGGCTGATCACGTTTTCCGACAAGATCCTGCTGGTTGATCCGGCGTCCGTCAGCCTGTCACAGAAATCGACCCTCGCGATGGTGATCATCCACGAAGAAGCGCACATGTGGTTCGGCGACCTGGTGACGATGGCGTGGTGGGATGACCTGTGGCTCAACGAATCGTTCGCCGACTGGCTCGCGGTCAAATTGATGCCGGAGCTGTATCCCGAGTACGGCTACGAGACCCGCGAACTGCAGGAAGTCAACCACACGATGACGCAGGACGCCAACGCCATCACCACGCCGGTGCGGCGCAAGGTGGATTCGGGGGCCGACATCATGGAGGACCTGGATATCACCTACAAGAAGGGCCGCACCGTGCTCAAGATGACGGAGGCCTTCATCGGGGCTGACAAGTTCCAGCTGGGCGTGCGCAATTATCTGGCGGCGCATGCGTGGAAGAACGCGGTGGCCGCCGACCTGTTCACCGCGCTGGCGGACGCGTCGGGGAAGAATATCGAGCCGATTCTCGCCAGTTACCTGGACCAGGCGGGATTTCCGCTCGTCAAGGTGGGGGTCGAACCCAACGGCATGGTGACGCTTTCGCAGACGCGCTTCCGCAACGCGGGCGCCGCCGTTTCGGATGAAACCTGGAGCGTTCCCGTCCGCCTCAAGATCTCGGACGGCAAGAACGTGCAGACGCGCGTCGTGGTGCTGGACAAGCCCACCAAGCAGGTCGAGATTCCGGGCAAGGTGGACTGGGTGATGCCGGACGACGGCGGTGTCGGCTACTACCGTTGGATTGTTCCTTCCCAGATGATGATGAAGCTGGCATCCCACCCCGATGCCACCATGTCGAAGCGCGAACGCACGCGTTTCCTGGGCAACGCGCGCGCGTTGCTCAACGGGGGCGAGATCACGGGCGACGAGTATCTGACGATCGCATCCGACATGGCGCAGCATCCCGAACCCGAGATTGTCACGTCCGTGATGACGGATCTGGAAACCCTGCGTATGCCGTTTGTCACCGCCGACCTCGAGGGGCCGTTCTCGCGTTATGTGCTGCACACGCTCTCACCTGCGCGCCAGCGCTACGGGATAGAGCCGAAGAGCGACGATTCGGAGGACGTGCGCCTCATGCGGCCGACGCTCATCGACTGGCTGGGTGAAGACGGCCGTGACCCGGATGTCATCACCTACTGTGAAGGTGTGACGGAGAAGTACATGCAGGACCCCGCCAGCGTGGATCCGACGATTGCGGGCGCCGCGTTGCGGGTGGCGGCGTCGGACGGCGACCAGGCCCGCTTCGAGCAGTTCCGGGACAAGCTCGAGGCCGCCACCGTCCCCTCCGACCGGTCGCGATACATGGGTGCCATGGGACACTTCCGGGATCCGAAGATTCAGGACGAGGTGCTGGCGTTGGCGCTCACCGACAAGATTCGTGTGATGGACCGGTTTCAGTTGCTCAGCGGCCTGATGGACACGGAAGCCGGACGTGACCGGACCTACACCTGGATGACTAGAAACTACGACAAGCTCGCCTCGGGGCTTCCAGTTGAATTCCGGGCGTATTTCCCCTTCATGGTGAGTGGGTGCGAACAGCAGCGCCTGGATGCGGCGAAGAAGTTCTTCGCCGAACCCGCGCATCAGGTTGACGGAACCGAACGCAACCTCGAGAAAGTCTCTTCACAGATCAGCGACTGTCTGAACCTGCGCGAGCGCGAGGGGAAGGCGGTGGCGACGTATCTGAAGTCACTCGCACCCTGAGGAGGGAGGCATCATGCCCGCCTATGTCATCGTCCAGGTGGAAATACAGGATCCCGCCGCCTACGAACGCTACAAGGCGCTTGCACCGGGCAGCATCGAGGCGTACGGCGGCCGCTACCTAGCCCGTGGTGGACATTCGGAGGCACTTGAGGGAGAATGGGGCCCGTGCCGCGTCGTCATTCTGGAATTCGACGACGTCGCGCGGGCAAAGCGCTGGCTCGATTCTCCCGAGTACCGGGAGGCACGGGCGCTGCGCCACGCCTCGGCACGCACGCAGATGATCGTGGTGGAAGGCTTGCCACGATAACAGGCCGCTCCAACGCAACGTTGAAAGGAAATCAGTGATGCCCGGTCAGCCTCCGTTCCGGGTGGCGGTGGTGGGCAGCGGTCCGGCCGGTTTCTACGCGGCGGAAGCGCTCCTTGCCAGCGATACACCTGTTTCTGTGGACGTCTATGACGCGCTTCCCGCTCCCTTCGGGCTCGTGCGTTATGGCGTCGCTCCCGACCATCCCAAGATCAAGAACATCATCAGCCGGTACGAGAAGACCGCGTCGCATCCGTCGTTCGCATTCTTTGGCAACGTCACGGTGGGGAGCGACGTCTCCGTCGACGAACTGCGCCGTTTCTACGATGCGGTGATCTTTGCGAATGGCGCGCAAACCGATCGCCATCTGGGGATTCCCGGCGAGGATCTTCCCGGGAGTTACACGGCCACCGAGTTCGTGGCGTGGTACAACGGCCATCCCGACTATCAGAACCGCGAGTTCGATCTCTCGCACGAACGCGCGGTCGTGGTCGGTCAGGGCAACGTGGCCGTCGACGTTGCACGCATTCTCTCCAAGACCGTCGACGAACTGAAGAACACCGACATCACGGCGCGCGCGCTCGAGGTTCTCGCGGAGTCGAAGGTACGCGAGGTGCGCATGATCGGCCGTCGCGGTCCGGTGCAGGCGGCCTTTACGCCTCCGGAGATGAAGGAGCTGGGTGAGTTCGCCGACTGCGATCTGGTCGTCGATCCGGCGGACCTCGAGCTCAACGACGCCAGCCGCGCCGAGCTCGAGGTGCTGAAATGGCGTGAAGCTCAGAAGAACTATGACCTCTTGCTCGCTGCCGCCGGGCGCGAGCCCGCCGGAAAGTCCCGCCAGCTGTGGATTCAGTTCTACCGAAGTCCGAAAGAACTGGTGGGAGGAGAGCGACTGGATGGAGTCGTGCTGGAGCGTAATCAACTGACGGGAGACGCCGGCAAGCAGAAGTCCCGCGGGACCGGCGCCACCGAACTGGTAACGTGTGGCGCGCTGTTTCGCAGTGTCGGCTACCGCGGCGTGGCTCTGCCCGGCGTTCCCTTCGACGAGAAGGCGGGCGTGATCCCCAACGAAGCCGGGCGTGTGCTCTCGGAGGGGAAACCGCTGGCGGGGGTTTACGCCGCCGGCTGGATCAAGCGCGGTCCGTCGGGGATCATCGGCACCAACAAGCCCTGCAGTTTCGAAACCGTCAAATCTTTCTGGGAGGACGCGCCCACGCTGCCGCGTTGCGCCGAGCCGTCGCGCGAGGCGGTGATCGCGTTTCTCAAGTCCCGCAGTGTGCGCGTGGTGGGTTACGACGACTGGCGGCGCATCGATGCCGCCGAAGTGGAGCGGGGAAGCGCGGTCGGCAAGCCGCGCGAGAAGTTCGTGACCATCGACGAAATGCTGGGGGTTCTGCAGACGCGTTGAGCCGGGCGGCGCGAGCGCAATGGGCCCGGGACACGACTGGAGGAATTGGAATGCGTGCTTGGAAGATTTCCGGATTGGTGGCCGTCGCGCTGGCGGCCGGGTATGTCATCGGCGTGGCCGAGGGCGAACTGCCGTTCACGAAGAGCGACGTCGCCAGCGCCGAAAAACTCATCGGTCTCGAGTTCACGGATACGGAACGCGACTCGATGATGCTCGACCTCGACGCGTATCGCAAGGGCTACGAAGAACTCCGCGCCGTGTCCATCGGCAACGATGTGCCACCCGCGCTCGTGTTCGACCCCGTTCCGGGGCGCACGCTGCACGCCAGTGACAGCAAGCACCCGCACGCGGTCGAGTGGAGCAAACCCAACAAGGTGAAGCGTCCCGCGAACCTCGAGGATGTTGCCTTCTGGTCGGTGCGCGACCTCGCGGAACTGATTCGCACTCGCCAGGTGACGTCCACGGAACTCACGCAGATGTATCTCGACCGCCTGAAGCGGTACGGTCCCAAGCTGGAGTGCGTGATCAGTCTCACCGAAGACCGCGCGCTGGCGTCGGCGAAGCGCGCCGACGAGGAAATCGCCAAAGGGCACTACCGGGGCATCCTGCACGGAATCCCGTACGGCGCCAAGGATCTGCTGGCCGTGCAGGGGACGAAGACGACGTGGGGAGCCATGCCCTACAAGGACCAGACCATCGACGACACCGCGACCGTGATCAAGCGTCTCGACGACGCGGGTGCGGTGCTGGTGGCGAAGCTCACCATGGGCGCGCTGGCGTGGGGTGACGTGTGGTACGGCGGCATGACGCGCAATCCGTGGGATCTCGAACAGGGCTCGAGCGGTTCGTCCGCGGGTTCGGCGTCGGCGACGTCCGCGGGGTTGGTGGCGTTTGCCCTCGGCACCGAGACGTGGGGTTCCATCGTGTCACCGTCGACGCGATGCGGTGTCACCGGATTGCGGCCCACGTTCGGGCGCGTGAGCCGGGCGGGTGCCATGGCGCTGTCGTGGTCCATGGACAAGATCGGTCCCATCTGCCGCACGGTGGAAGATTGCGGCGTGGTGCTGGACGCCATCCGCGGGCCCGACGGAATCGACCCGGCGGTGGTGGACGCGCCCTTCACGTACTCCGCAAAGACGAAGCTCGCCGACATCAAGATCGGCTACGTGAAGTCGCTCTTCGACGAAGACTATCCCAACAAGGCCAACGACGCCGCGACGCTGGACAAACTGCGCTCGCTGGGGGCAACGCTGGTGCCCATCGAACTGCCCAAGATTCCCTCGGCGCCGCTGGCGTGCATCCTCACGGCGGAAGCGGCGGCCGCGTTCGACGAACTGACGCGATCCAATCGGGACGACCTTCTGGTGCGCCAGGTGCGCGATGCGTGGCCCAATACGTTCCGCGCGGCCCGCTTCATTCCGGCGGTGGAGTACATTCAGGCCAACCGGGCGCGCACGCTGCTCATGCGTGAAATGGAAAAGCTGCCTGTCGACGTGTACATCACGCCGGCGTTCGGCGGCGACAACCTGCTGTACACGAACCTCACCGGCAATCCATGTGTCGTGCTCCCGAATGGATTCAACGACAAGGGCAGTCCGACCAGCATCACCTTCATGGGGAAACTCTTCGAAGAGGGGAAGGTCATGACGGTCGCGAAGGCGTATCAGGACGCGACCGACTTCCATCTGAAGCATCCGCCCATGTTCGCGACCGCGAAGTAGAGCCGCGGCGCTCGTGCCGCGGCCGTTCGCTGTGTGACCGGCTGCGGCTCGGGCGTCTCATCGCTCACGTCCTCGCGTGTTCCTCCGCGCTCGTCGCTCGATTCCCGCCCGCTGCGGATTGTTCGCTCACGAGAGCCCTGCGCCGCCGCCTCTTGCCCGTGGATTCCGCTGAACCGTCGACGTGCACAACACGCTGGCTGCTACTGCGCGGTTCCTGCAGCAATCTTGCGCGCCTGGGCCGCCATCGCGTCGTCAGGAGGGTTCAGAGAGAGGAAGTGCGTTGCACTGGCGGCGGCGTCGGTGGTGTTGCCGGTGCGCATCTGGCACTCCGCAAGGAAGAACCACGCCTTCGGGAAGTCACGGTCCTTGTTGGGCAGGGCATCGAACTGCTCGATAGCCCCTTCGAAATCGCTCTGCTGGTAGAGAGCCAGTCCGAGGTTGAAGCGCGCATAGGCGTGGCGCGGTCGCAGCTCGAGCACACGCCGGAAGCTGTGCGCGGCGTCGGCGAAGTGCCCGGTCTGAAACTGCATCATCCCCAGGTCGTTTACGAAGCGGGCATCATCGGGCGCGAGCTGCACCGCCCGCGTGCAATGTTCGAGTCCCTCCACGTGCCGGCCCAACTCGTTTTCCGTCCGGCCCAGTGCGCTCCACGCGTCCGCATAGTTCGGGTCGAGCTGGGTCGCGTGCTCCAGTTCCGCCTGCGCCTCCTCCAGGCGGCCACGTTGTCCCAGGCTCACACCCAGGTCAAAGTGCGCGGTAGGGTTGCTGGGCGCCATGGCGACAGCCTTCTTGAAGAGAATGAAGTCGTCTTTCCAGACCCGCGTTCCGGTCACCGTGCGCACACAGCACGCAAGCAGCGCGATGCCGAACGCGGTCAACGCCACGGTGCGACGGCGCTCGGCGAGATACATCACCGCCAGCGACACCAGCAGTGCATAGCCGAACGACGGAAGGTAGAGAAAGTGCTCGGCCATGACCGCGTTTGCGGGAACAATGTGCAGGACGGGCGCCAGTCCGAACGCGATGACGGCCAACCCAAAGACGAACGCCCGGTGCTGTCTCCACCGGATGACGGACGCGACCGCCAGTATCACCACCGCGATTCCAACCATGGTGTCCAGGTTGAAGAAATGCACGGGTGGAGGAAAATCCGACGTCGGATTGAGACGGAAGGGATAGATCAGTTTGTAGGTATGGTGGGCGACGATGGCAAACGTCAGTGCTACGGCCTGAGAGAGTCCGTGGGTGAAGCGGGGTAGGGCCCCCAGCGATGAACCCAGCAGGGAGTGTCGCACCACGAGATAAACCACCGTCAACACGCACATGCCGAGAAACACGGCCCACCGTCGGGGAGCGCGAGCGGGCGGTCCGGCATCCACCGGCGCGATCAGTTCGTACGTCGCAGCGATCCCCGGCAGCACGACCGCCACCTCTTTGCCGAGGAGTGCGAGCGCGTAGCACAGCAGAGCGGCCAGGCCCGCACCAACGCGGCCGTACGGGCGTGAACGCACGTAGAACCACAGCGCAAGCAATGCGAAAAGCGTGGCAACAATATCGGTTCGCCCCGAAACCCACGCGACGCTTTCCACGTGCATGGGGAACGCTGCGAACCACGCCGCCGCGATGAGCGCCAGCAGCGGTTGCGCGAACATTTCCAGGAGCACGAGGAATACCGCCGCGCAGGTCGCGGCATTGAGAATCATGTTGGTCTGATGAAAGCCAACCGGATTGTCCCCGTACAGCTGGTAGTCGACGTAGTAGGAGAGCGTGGTGAGTGGGCGGTACATGCCGCTGGTGGCGTCGGACACATCCCAGAAATTGGTGGTGAAGAGACGTTGCACAACGGACGCGTTGAGTGTGCGTATCTCCGGGTTTCCAATCAGAATGATGTCGTCCCACACAAACGCGTTGTGCAAAGACGGCACGTAGAGAAGCCAGGCGAACAACGCAACCGCGAGAGCAACCAGAGAGGTGCGTCCCGGGCTCCAGGGCCGACTTGCCCTGACCGCCGGCCGGGTCTTCATGGCGTGCCCCCGGATGCCACGATCTGCCGTGCCCGGGTTGTCAGCGCATCGTCTCCGGTGTGGACCGCAAGGAAGTGCCGTGCGGCCTCGACCGCGGCATCCGCGTTGCCGCGCCGCACTTCCGACTCGGCGGTGAAGAAGTAGGCGTTGGGAAAGTCGGTGTCCTTGTTTTCGAGCGCGGTGAATTCGCGGACTGCGCCCCCGAAATCGCCGATCTGATACAGCGCCAGGCCGAGATTGAAGCGGGCCTGCAGGTGGCGCGGACGCAGTTGCAGGGCGGTACGGAAACTGCCGATCGCGCTCATGTAGTCGCGGGCCTGGAACTGCAGGAGTCCAAGGCTGTGGTAGTAGGTGGCGCTTTCGGGCTCGATATCGATCGCGCGCTGCATGTCGTTGAGAGCTTCCTGCATGTGGCCGAGTTTGCCCTCGGTGCGCGCCAGGCCGCTCCAGCCCAGCGCATACGATGGATTGAGGCGGACCGCAAAGTGGTACTGATTCAACGCATCGTCGTAGCGCCCCAGATTGTAGAGACTTCCACCGAGACTCGCGCGGGCCCGCGCGTTGTTTCCGGACAGGGCCACCGTGCGCGTGAAGAGCGTGAGGTCGTCCTTCCAGTCGCGCGTGCCCACGACTGTGCGGACTGAGTACGCGGCCAGCAGGAGCGCAACCATGATGGTGGTTGCCAATCGCCACCGCCGGCGCAGGGAAACCGCCGCGAGTGCAAGCAGCAGACAGAATCCCAGGGAGGGAAAGTACAGGAACCGCTCCGCAAGGATCTGGTTGATGGGAACGACATTGAGCACGGGCGCCAGACCCAGGCCGATGACAGCGACGCCGAAAACCATGGCGCTGTGCCGGCGCCAGCGATAGGTCGCGTAACAAACGCCCGCAAAAATCCCGATCCCGATGATCGCGTAAACGTTCCACAGATGTGCTGGTGGAGGAAAATCCGACTCGGCA
>OBLQ010000192.1_pt1 | contig 22441 bp, 19 predicted proteins | sample 1519881 | NCBI WGS metagenome assembly OBLQ01 (sample SAMN01911456, study PRJEB22533) | soil metagenome | biome: Soil | place: Malaysia | collected 2012-04-30 | depth DG_metagenome m | reverse complement strand
GGAAAGCGACTTCATCCTCGCAGCAAAGATCGACAAGCTCTAGGCGCGCTGCGCTTGGTGTTAGTGTCCGGCTCACCAGCGGTCGCGACTCGCACTCCAAAGATTGCTTGCGCCGCCGTATCGTGGAGCACGTCCATCCGGAGGCGAGTGCCCACGTTGTGGACGTCCTAAGCAGCGAGACCTCGCGGCGGACATCCTGCCGTATCTTTGACTCCTCCGGAGCAAGGCTTTAGACTGTCGTATCGTGGGTTCCTTCTCGCGCGGCTACGGCTATCGATTCGACCTCGGCGGGTATTTCCCGCGTGCCGTCAAGACGATTTGCCTTGCTTGCGTAGCCGTTTTCGTCCTTCAAGAATTCTCGCAATTGATCTTCGGCCGCGCCGGACAGGAATTCTGGCTCCAGTGGTTCGGGCTGGTGCCCTTCGCGGTGGTTGATGGATTCCGGATTTGGCAGCCGTTTACCTATCTGTTTCTCCACGGCGGTATTCTCCACATTCTGTTCAATCTTCTGTATCTCGCGATGTTCGGCGCGGATCTCGAGCACAGCTGGGGCTCTCGGCGGTTCTATACCTATTTCTTTTTGTGCGGGGTAGGGGCCGGCGCCATCAACGTAATCGTCAAGATGATTCTTGACCCGCACGGAATGGGTAGTGCCTTGATCCCGACGATCGGTGCTTCGGGGGCAATTTACGGCATTCTCCTTGCCAATGCCGTCTTACTGCCGCATCGCCGCGTGTGGATGTTTCCGCTGCCGGTAACGGTGTCAATGCGGATTTTCGTGATCGCCATGGGCGCCATCGAATTTTTCGGCACCATCGGGGCCTCGGGCGACAATATCAGCCACATCTGCCACCTGGGTGGGATGCTAGTGGGCTATCTCTATCTCCGCCGCGGCTCGTTCCTCTATAACTGGCGCAATTTCTATTTCGATTGGAAGCAGCGACGCCTGCGCAAGAAATTCGAGGTCTACGTACGCGATCGTCGCGATAAGCCGCCTTCCCGCCCCGACAACTGGATCCAGTAATCGCCCGCGCCGAATCAGAAGCGGCAGGCCGAGGTGGTTTCGGCTACTTCGGCGCCGCGAAATCGCTCACGATTTCATAGAGGAATTCGATCCCCTTGCGAAACGAATCGAGCGGGATGCGCTCGTTGTCACTGTGCATGCGCAAGAGATCGTCCTCCGTCAACGGGAAAGGCAGCAGCCCGTATGCCTGCACGTTGCGCATCCGCAGGGGCGCCGAATCGGTCGCTCCTGTGGACATCTGCGGCAGGACCGGCGCGCCTGGAAATTCCTTCCCCGCGACGCGCGTGATCGCGCTGTACAGATCCGACGTTAGCGATGAAGACGGTGCCGCCTCGCCCGCGCCGGGCTCGACCTGGAAGCGAATCTGGGGATCGTTGACGAGCTGTCCCAGCTTGGCAAGCAGCGGGTCGAGCAGATTGCCGGGAAGCAGGCGAATGTTCAGAACGCCGCGCGCCTCCGAAGGCACTACATTTTGGCGAATTCCGGCTTCGAGCATCGTCGGGGCAACCGTGTCGCGCAGCATGGCATTCCATATGGGGCTGGCGCTCGAGATCCATCGCGCGGCGTGATCGGCGCGGTCGGACGATTCGAGCGCGCGCATCCATTTGCCGGTATTCTCGTCTTCGACCGGCGCGAGGCCTTCAAAGTAGGCGCGCGTCACGGAGTTCATCTGAGCCGGGGCCTCGTAAGTGGCGATCTTCGCGACGGCGGCGGCAAGATGCGCGACGGCGTTGTCCTTTCGCGGGAGAGAACCGTGCCCGGAGGTCCCCGTGGCAATGACGTCTACGTTTGCCATCACCTTTTCGCTGGCCTGCACGCCGACATACTGCACTTTACCGCCCTTCGCGACGACCCGTCCCCCCTCGTTGAGGGCGTAGCCGGCGGCGATCTTGTCCCAGTGTTTATCGACGGCGAAATCCATGCCCGCCGTCCCCCCGGATTCTTCGTCGCCTTCCGCGAGCAGAATCACGTCGCGGTTCAAAGGCGCGCCGGAGCGCTTCAAGGCCACCAGCACGGCGAGATTCGCGACCGTCATACTCTTGTCGTCGATAGCGCCGCGCCCGTAGAGGTAACCGCCTTGAATGACTCCGCTGAAGGGGTCCACATTCCATTTCTTTCGATCCACCCCGACCACGTCGAGATGGCCCATCAAGAGCAGCGCTCGCGACGGGTTCGGCACGGCGCTCGAGGACAGCCGCGCCACGAGAAATCCTCGCCCGGGCGTGCTCTCGTAAATTTCCGAATGAATTCCTTCGCGATCGAGGACACCGGCCAAGTATTTCGCCGCGGCTAGCTCATTGCCCGGAGGGTTGGTGGTGTTGATTCGAATCAGATCTTGCAGCCATCCCACGGCCTGGCTCTCGATCTGTGCAAGGTCTGCCGGGGATGAGGGCGCCGGCTTTCCCGGGACGGTGGGTGCTTGGCCTTGTGCGCAGGCGGGCGCGACATACAACAGCGCGACAATCAGCGTTGCAACAACGACCCGTACGTTCGCTCGCGCCATCCTTCTTGCCTCCTAACTCATCTCAAAGTGCGTTAACGGTGAAGAAGATCGATACTAACACGGAGGAGGATGCTGGCTGGGCCGCACTGCGGCATGCGTCTTCTATTGTGCAATTGACGCTCCCGGGCGGCCGTGGCAGCATCTAAGTTCAGTGAGGTAGACATGCAAGTGAACACATGGTGCCGCATCATCCTGACGGGGATTCTCAGCGTCGGGCTTGGTATCTTCGCGATGGCTGTGCCTGCGTGGGCGCAAGTGGAGGGACCCCAACCGCCTGCGCCAGCGCAGCAACCCCAGCCCCCCAAGGCACCAACAGGCCAGCCACAGGGTCAGAAACAACCGCCAGTTGGGTCCACGCAGGCGGCGATTGCCGTTGAATCCAATTTAGTCGACGTGGACGCGGTGGTGACCGACCGCGACGGAAACCTCGTGACCGGCTTGAAGCGCGAGAATTTCCGCATTTTGGACAACGGCCAGCCACAGCAGATCACGAATTTCGCAACCACGGACGCGCCCATTACCGTGGTCATGCTGCTGGAGTATAGCGGCATTGCGTTCCGCTATTGGCAAGGCTATTTCGGAGAGAAAGGCCAGCTCTGGGCCGATGGCTTCCTGGAGCACTTGAAACCGCAAGATTGGATCGCTCTCAAGACTTTCGATCTGAAGACCACCCTCCAGGCGGACTTCACACAAGACAAGCGCACCATCGATGAAGCCATTCGGACGCTCGGCTTTCCAACGTTTCATGAGGCGGACCTGTTTGACGCGCTCTACGAAACGCTCGACCAGCTCCGCGACGTAAAAGGGAGGAAATCCATTCTCGTAATTGCGACGGGCTTCGACACGTTCAGCAAGCATACGCTCGACCAGGTTCTCGACCGGTTGAAGGAAACCGAGGTCACTATTTATTGCGTTGGCATGGGGGAGGAGATCGACCTGTACGGAAACGGCGCGAACCTCGGCTACCTCCAGGCCAAGAATCAGCTATCGACGTTTTCCCGCATGACCGGCGGCTCCGCCTATTTCCCGCGTTTCCAGGGTGAAATGCCGGCGATATTCAATACCGTTGCGGCGTACATGCGGCACCAGTACACGCTCGTGTTTGCCCCCTCGACGCCGCAGGACGGGAAATACCACAAAATCACTGTCGAGGTCGTCGACGACCAGGGCAATGTGCTCAAGGTAGCGAACCGGAAGGGAAAGAAGCAGAAAGTCGTCGTGACTGCACGCGAAGGGTACCGCGCGCCGGCCAATACGTCCGCCGACTAGGCGCTGCTGCCCATGCGGTTCTCTTTTCTTTCTTCCCGCACGCGTCGGCTCGTTCGAATACGTTCGGCTCCAAGCTGGAATTGCACTAGCCGCGAGCGTGGCGCCTGACGAATTTTTCCAGCAGGAGATTCGTCAGGCGTTCCTGGTTGTGCCGGACGACCCCGTCCTGTTGCAGAAGATCGCCCGTGACGTAGCGGATGCCCAGCCGTTCGAGCTCCCCGAACGATGGATCCACCGGCTCAGCACCATCTGCCTTATACCGGCGCAAGAGACGCGGCGAGACGGGCGTCTGATTGATCACGACAAAATCGAATAGCGGCTTGCGCGTATGCTTCTGGATGGCGTGAACGTGGTCCGCCACCGAATAATGCCGGGTCTCGCCGGGTTGCGTCATCAGGTTCGCGATATACACGCGGGTCGCCTTGGAGCCGGCGATCGCGTCGACCATCTTTTCGACGAGCAGGTTCGGCAGGATGCTCGTATACAGGGATCCGGGCCCGACCAAGATCAGATCGGCCTCGCGGATTGCCTTGATCACCTCGGGCAGCGGCTGAACCCTGCGTGGCACCAAGCGCACGGTGGCAATGCGTTTGCGCGACCGCGAGATGCTTGTTTCGCCTGCTACCCTCGTACCGTCCTCGAGCACGGCCTCAAGCGTGACGTTCTGCGCAGTGGACGGGAAGATTCTTCCGCGAATCGCAAGAACCTGCGCCGATACCTGCACCGCTCGCGGGAAATCTCCGGTGATGTTGGAGAGAGCCGTCAGAAATAGGTTGCCGAAACTGTGCCCTGCGAGCCCTCGGCCTGCCGGAAAACGGTATTGAAAGAGCTCTCCGAGCAGGTGCTCGTCCTTCGAGAGCGCCACCATGCAATTGCGAATGTCGCCGGGGGGAAGGACGCGATATTCGCGTCGCAGGCGACCGGAACTCCCGCCGTCGTCCGTCACTGTCACGACCGCGGTAAGATCCGCGATCGGCCGAACTGGCGACGACTTTCCCCGTTCGGCGACGTGCTCTTTGAGGCCGCGGAGCACGGCGGAAAGGCCTGTGCCGCCGCCTAGGGCGACAACCCGCACGGGCCGGACGGACGGCGAGCGGCGCTTCGAATGGTCGTTCATTGGGAGAGCGGGCAATCAGCCGGCTGAACCATCCCGCTCGGGATAGAGCAGCTCGGTGAAGCGCGGATCTTCTTGTAAAAATGCGAAATCTACGTCGTTGCGGGCATGGTAGCGATTTTCGGGGCGCAGTTGGATGGCCAGCTTCAGATTCTCCATCGCCGAGTCCGCTTCGCCGGTCAGGCAATCGAGGGCCGCCATAGCGTAGATGACGTGGTCAGCTTTGGGGGCGGCTTTGTGTGCGCGATCGAGGTGTTCGCGCGCCTCGTCCCAGCGGCCCAAGTTCATGAGCGCCACGCCTTGTGTGTAATGATCTTCTGCGGATTTCGGCGGCGGAACGGGAGCGCGAGAGATCCGCTGTTCGCAAATGCGCAGGTGAACCCTGGCGCGATCAGACAACTCCTTGCTCGGTCCCTCGATCACGCGCTCCAAAATTTCCTTGGCTCGGCTGAACTTCTGCTGCTGGAAGTGCCTCAGGGCTTCTTCGTAGAGCTTCAACTGCTGTTGCTTGGCGGGCGCTTCGGGATCGGGGGCCGGCGGGCCCCCTTTGGCACCAGATACTAACCCCTTTTTAGTCAATGGCTTGCGAGCCTGTCGCGAGGAAACTCTGCTACCTACCGCCCTATGTTTCACAGTTGTACTCCGATGGAGGCGAAACAAAACATAGCAAAACTGGAGAGTTGCGTCAATCCGGGCTTTTCTACACAGGTTACGCACCCATCCGAGCCGCGGACGTTCGAATTAGGGGCAGTCCCGTGCAGGAGAGCCCTGTGAGGCGACGCGAGTCAAGTCATCACGGCTCGGAGTCAGTGCCGAGTGAGGGCCCGTTGATCGGCGAGGTACGTCCAATGGCGAATCGCAAGTGCGGACGGACCGATTCGACGGTTCGAACTAGGCAGCGCCGATGAACTAGTGCAGCCGCGGCCGCAGGTTCTCGGCGAACTTCTCGATGCGGGTGAGCGGCACGATGGAAATCTGCTGCTCCGCGAAAAGTCGCGCGATGAATTGATGGCGCGGGTTTTCGCGCGCGGGCTCGATCTCGGTGATAGCGGCGATTTCGGAATTCGATGCGCGCGCGCGGATGCATTCGGCCGTGTAGGCCAGTACTTTTGCCTGCGCCGGATCGCGACCGAGCGCAACCGCGTGGAGGTATCCGCGCGTGCCATTGCAGCGGTAAGCGTAGTCGAGCCGCAAGGGGTCGCCCGGCTGCGTGAACTCTTCCACGCGGACGCTACGTTCGAGCTTCGCGAGGATGTGGTGGCGCCGGAAAACGTCGTTTAGTCGCGCGCGGATCCACGCGCGGGTGTTTTCGACGATTCCACTCCTCACCGTCGCTGGAGGTGCCACATGATCGCGAAAGAGGCGTTCGAGCTCGGCGTCGAAATCCTCCGCCAAAACGGCTTTCTGCGGGCTGAACTGCAGAACGTTTGAAAGTGTCTCGCCAAGTTTTGCGAGATACGTTGCGGCCTCCGGTTCCGGCGCGCGGATCCGCGCGTCGAATTCGGCCGCGAGCGCGCGCAGCAGGCTCTCGTCCGCCGCCGGGTGCAAGCGGCGCACACGCGCTATTTCAGACGGCTCTTCGATCAAACGCACGGCGCGTCGCGGGCTAGGTAGGGCGGCCGTGCGTTGTTCCAAGGGTACTTCTTCCAGGAGCACGCCGATATTGACCCACTCATCGCGGACGAGATTTGGTGTGTAGCGCAGAATCTGATAACGCAAGGTATGACGATTTTCTTCGGACATATTTCACTTCCAGTTTGGAAAGGGTTGTGCCGACGACTTCCACGCCGAAATGATCAGCTCCCGAACGAGCTTTCGCCGGCGCAGAAGTTGCACGAGCATTTTTTCCAGCGGTTCTGGATCGAAATTGTACCATTCGGGAGGAATCTCGCTGAAGATCTCATCGAGAGTCGCTTCCGTGACTTTCGTCTCAACGCGTGTCAGCCAAGGCTCAAACGACTCGATCGCGCGCACCGATTCGTACACGCGATGTCTCGCATACAGCCCGCGCAAGGGGGCATCCGGAAAATTCCACTCCCCTGCGTTGAAGCAAAAACCTTGATCGATCATTTTCGCCCGGTAAGTCGATTCATCCTTGGCGCGGAAGAAAATCGCCTGGCGCCCGTTCGTGTTGCACGTCCACTTGTCAAACACAAGCATGCCGCAAAAATCGGCGAGATTCGCAACTTCGCCGAGCTGTTCGTCGGGCAGAAAATCGAACACCGCCGTCTCTGCCGGAGAACCCGGATAGCGGGAGCCGAATTGAAGCCCGGCTCGGCAGCGCGCACGACCCCGCCCGAGCTGGATCACGAGGTCGTCGGTGTTCTCGATCAGGCGTTCGTGCACCTCGACCACTTCTGCGGCTGGCGTCGGCAGCCCGATCCGGGCGGCCAACCTTGTCCCCAGCAATTCGTTCGCCAGAACCCTTGTCCCCTGCGGATTGTTCTGGAATTTCACCACGTAATACCCTTCGTCCGCGCATCGCATCAGCTGCGACTGGGCCCCACCGCGCATTCTCCGGATCTGCTCAATTGCGAGCGGCATCGAGCGCGTATGCTAGCCATCCTAAGCGGTTTACCGCAAGGAGAACATTTCAGGATGGGGAAAGCAAAGTGGGGCGCGTTTGCCCGAGGATGACACCCAGTGAGGCACACGCGCACTTGGGCGAAGTGAGGTGGGGTGCGCAAAAAGCTTCGCAGGGCGCGCTGACCGGGATGCCCGTGCGCAACGAAAACACTTCAAGGCCGTGCACGCGTCGAGATCGCGCGGTAGCCGCACGCGTCCTGAGCCTGAGAAACTTGAACCCGGCGAGCCTCAGCGCTTCTTGCGCCGCCCTTTCTTAGGGCGAGCCTTCTTCCGCGCGGCTTTCTTCTTCCTAGGCTTGCCCTTGGCCTTCTTTGGTTTCGGCGGTGCCTTTCTGGACTTCGCTTTCTTTCGTCTAGGTGCGCGCGCGGGCGCGCTGCGAGCCGGAACGGCAGCAGCTTCGGGTTCCTGCTCGAGTGGCTCTTCCTCGATGATGATCTCCTCAAGCTCTTCTATGATCTCGGCTGGTTGCCCCTGCCCTTCTTCCTCTCCCTCTTCCATTTCTTCTTCGAAGCGAGGCAACTCGTCATCTTCCTCATCGTTCATCTTGGCGTAAAACATTCGGTCCTCCATGGGTGCACGGGCTACCGGGCAGCTCTTTTGCTCCTCGGGCGCTTATAAACGGAGTGTCGGAACTTTGTCAAGGCGCAACGGCTTGAAAAAAAGAGCGGATGAGCAATTGATCGCTATTTGCGGAGAGGCGTACCACCGTGCATATACGTGCCACCTCGCAACCTACAGAAACTGAATCTCTTAGCATGATGAGCTTATTTAGCGGTCGATGGTCAGCACGTCGCCCGCTTGCAGCTCTCGGTCCGCAAGGAAACTATTGGAGCGGCGCAGGGCGGAAATCGTGGTCTGATACTTGCGGGCAATCGAGTAGAGCGTCTCGCCTGCCTTGACGCGGTGCGCGAGAGTTGTCGATGTTGCGCCGTTGTGCGTCGATACATTTTCGAGCTTCGGGCTTGCATTCTTCGCCGACTTCGCTCCGGAACGCGATGCCTCGGCCATTCGTCTCCCGGCATAGATTCGCAGCCGCCTTCCACTTCGAACGTGATAGCCCGAGATGTGATTCCAGCGCTTCAGCTCCGCCACCGTGACGTCGAAACGTCCGGCAATTCCCGCGAGCGTGTCGCCGCGCCGGACCCGATAATGCACCAGACGCGCCTTGGGTGGCGCCGTCGGCACATTCAGGAGGAAGCCTCCAGGCACGTCCGCGTGCGCCTCGAGATGATTAGCCGCTTCGAGAGACTTCACGGTGACGTGGTAACGTTGCGCGATTTCAGCCAGTGATTCGCCTTCGCCGGCAGCGTGTAGCCGCCAGCTTGTCCATTTGTCAGGCGGAACCTGCTGAATGTTTTCTTCGAAATTCTTGGTTGTGCTCGCGGGCAGCTTCAACTCGAATCCTGGCTCGTTTGGCGTGATGTCGCGCAGCAGTTGCGGGTTGAGCAGTCGCAAGTCCTCGGTATCCACGCCCGCTGCGTCGGCCACGAGCGGAAGACTTATCGGATGGTCGAGCTTCAGCCGTGCCACTTGCTCCGGTTTCTCGGGATCAACGTGCACCCCGTACAACGACGGATCCTTGGCAACCAGCTCGAGCGCGATGATGATCGGCACGTAGTTTTGCGTCTGCCTCGGCAGGGCGTGGCGTTTCTGCAGTTCCCAGAAATCGGCATAGCCGGTGCGCTCGATGGCCTTGGCTACGCTCACGGGACCCGAATTGTAGGCGGCCATCACCAAGTACCAGTCGCCAAACATGCCGTAGAGATCGCGCAGATGCCGGGCCGCGGCCCGCGTCGCTTTCTCCGGATCGCTGCGCTCATCCACCCAATAGCTCCGCGCCAGATCGTATTCCTCGCCGCGGAAGGGCATGAATTGCCAGATGCCGCGCGCCCCGGCACGGGAAACCGCCTGCGGCTTGAATGCGCTTTCGGCCTGCGCCAGATAAATCAAATCCTGCGGCACGCCTTCTTCCTTAAGGACCCGCCGAATCATCCCGCTATAGCGACCGGCGCGCTCGAGTCCGCGCTCGACAATCGCCCGGCCGCGCGCCGTCATGAAAAAGCTCAAGTACTGCAGCACCGAATCATTGACCGTCAGCGGCAGGTCGTGGCGAACGGAAATCAATTCCATCTCCGCCTTGAGCGCCAGCCCCGGATCGCCCGCAGGTAGCTTCATGTCGGCGATTTCGTCGATGGGTGCAGCCTCGGCAGGCGTCTCGGCTTCCTGATCCTGGCTTGTCTGCAGCGCGCTCATTTCGCCGGATTGAACGGCCTCGCCGAGTTTGTCGAACAGCTTGGAGAGACGCGGGTCGAAGTCCACCTGGAAGCCGCTCGCCAGAATCAAGTTTACTGCGTGGTCGAAATCGGACTGCGCCTTGTCGTGAGCCCCGGCATCGTAGTGCCGCTGCCCGGCATCGTAGCTCGCCTGCACTTGGGCCACTAGAATGTCGATTGCAGGTCGCGCGTCACGCGAAAGAGGCAGCAGATCCGCAGGCCGATTGGGAAAAGGAAGTGGCAGACGCGTGTAATTGGGTTCCGGTGACGGAGTTGCCGCCGGGGGCCGCACCTTGGCTTGCTTGGTGGCGGTCGCTTCGCATCCCGCCAGCAACAGCCCACTAACCGCCAGAATCATCCAGATCGTCGGTCTCAACTTCATCTGTCGCCTCAGGCCCGACACTGCAAGTCACTACCGCCCCGCGGGTTGGCCTCCAAACAGAAGCCGGAGATGGCTCAACGCCGCCGCCATCCTTCTGGCGCAGCGAAGATTCTACGAGTAGCCTAAGGTATTGGTCAATGGCCGTGCCGTACCGGTCGTTGACCGAAAGAGGACAGGAAGTACTATTAGCGCGCCGTACGCCGAACCTCGGAGCTCAGGACTAGTACCATCAGGACTACGCGGGCCTTATACCATCGCCCGTCTCTAAATTCTAGTGGTTTGATCTTCCGCCCAAGTGTCATCCACCTGAGCCTATGCCAAGGCTTGTCGGAGGTCCTCGATAAGGTCGTCTGAGTCTTCTAGACCGACCGAGACGCGGACCGTGCCGGGCTCGACGCCGGACGCCCGCAGCTCCGCGAGTGACATGTTTTGGTGCGAGGTGTAGGCGGGCAGGACTACCAGGGACTCGACACCACCGAGGCTCCCAGCTAAGAGAAAAACGCGCACGCGGTCGCAGAATCGACGGGCTGCCGCCAATCCCGCCTTTGGGCCGCCCTTGAGGTCGAACGCAAGCATCCCCCCATACCCGCGCATCTGCCGCTTCGCCAGGCTATGATCCAGGTGCGATGGCAGCCCGGGATAATGCACGCGCGCAACTTTAGGGTGTCTCTCCAGGTATTTCGCCAGGACCATGGCCGTCCGGCACTGGCGCTCCATGCGGACACCCAACGTCTTCATCCCTCGGATCAACAGGAAGGCTGCCTCGGGGTCCATTGAACCGCCAAGCTGGACAACCGTGTGACGCACCTCCCGAACCAGCACGGCGCTCCCCACGGCGGCTCCGGCGATCACATCTGAGTGGCCGGACAAGTATTTCGACCCGCTGTGCAGCACGAGGTCGAACCCGAACTCCAATGGCTTCTGAAGCGCTGGGCTCGCAAACGTGCTGTCTACCAGCGAAACCAGCCCCCATTCGCGAGCGAATGCGGCCGCCTTTTTCAGGTCCACCAGCCGCAGGGTCGGATTTGTGGGAGTCTCGACGTACAGAACCTTTGTCCGCGGGCTCACCAGGCGTTCGATCCCGGCAAGATCCGATTCCACGTAGCGGACCACGATCCCCAGCCGCGGGAAGAGGTCGCGCATCATCCGGTAGCTTCCACCGTAAATCTGCCGCGTCGCAATAATTTCGTCGCCGGCCCGCAGCAGCGCGAGCAGCGCGCCCGAAATCGCGGCCGACCCCGAGGCCGTGACGACTGCGGCTTGGGCGCCTTCGAGCGCCGCGAGCTTTCGCTCGGCCACCGCCAGCGTGGGATTCCCGTTGCGCGTATAGATGTACGCCGAACTCTTCCCTTCGGCCCAGCGCTTCATCTCTTCGGTGCTTGCAAAGGTGAAGTTCGACGTTCGTGCGATCGACACTCCCACCGGCACTGCAACACGGACGCGTTCCTCGCCCGCATGAATCGCAAGCGTCGCATCGCCCCGACGTTTGACCTTTGGAGGTTTTTGCATATTGGAGATCAGGTTGACTTATCCAGGGCCGAAATCGCAAGCGCCAAATTGGCTAAATCCGGAGAGCAAAGCTCCGCCGCCGCAAATCACACAAGGCGCTTGATTCGGCTCGAGCAACCTGCAAGACGCGGCCGCCGTCCCTCATCACGCTCTGGCGGCTTCTCCCTCCTCCGCCTCCGCATGGCGTGGCTTGTGCGCGGCGATCACCTTTTCGGCAATTTCCGACGGCACAAAATCGTAGTGAGAGAATTCCATCGAATAGCTGCCTCGCCCCTGCGTCATGGAAATGAGCTCGTTCGCATAGCTCAACATTTCCGAGAGCGGCACCAGAGCCTTGACGACGACGTTGCTCCCCCGCGTCTCGCTCCCGCTAATTTTCCCGCGCCGCGCGCTCAGGTTGCCCATCAAGTCGCCGGAATACTGGTCCGGCGCGTAGACCTCGACGTGCATGATCGGCTCGAGCAGGGCCGGACGCGCCTGCTTCATAGCCTCGCGGAACGCGAGCGAGCCCGCGATCTTGAAGGCGATGTCGGACGAATCCACGTCGTGATATTTGCCGTCGTAGAGGCTGACTCGGAAATCGACCACCGGAAAGCCAGCCAGATAGCCGCGCTCCGCGGCGTCGCGGATGCCCTTCTCGACCGAAGGGATCCAATTCTTGGGGATCGCTCCGCCGAAAATGTCATCCACAAACTCGATCCCCTTGCCGCGTGGCAGCGGCTCCATCTTGATGCGGCACAGCCCGAATTGCCCGTGACCGCCGGTCTGCTTCTTGTGCTTACCCTCGGCATCGGCTTTGCCTCGAATGGTTTCCCGGTAGGGGACCTTCGGCGGCTTGAGCGTCATCTCCACGTGGTAGCGCTTGCGCAGTTTCGCGACGACGACTTCGATGTGCTGCTGCCCGGCGCCCGAGAGCAGGAATTCCTTGGTTTGAGGGTCACGCGCGAACCGCAGGGCGAGGTCTTCCTCGAGGATCTTGTGAATGGCCACGCCGATGCGATCTTCATCGGCGCGGGTCTTGGGCTCGACCGCGAAAGTGATCGAAGGCTCGGGGATGCGCGCCGGGGGATAAAAGATGGGTGCGTTCTTGTCGCCGAGCGTATCGCCCGTGACGGTGTCCTTGAGCTTGGCCACCGCGCCGATATCGCCGGCGTGCAGCTCGGCGACGGCCGTAGCCGTCTTCCCCTGCATCACTTGGACGTGTTGCAACCGTTCCGCCGAGCTTCGATTGAAATTCTGCAGCGTCGCATCATTTGTCAGCACGCCGGAGATCACCTTGAAATACGAAATCCGCCCGGCGAAGGGATCAGCCACGGTCTTGAATACGGAGAGGGAGACCGGTTCCGTGTCGGCGATTTTGCGCTCGATCTCCTCGCCTTTGTGATCGGGCGTCTGGTGGCCGGTGATCTTGCCGCGGAACGCGGGCGAGGGAAAAATCTCGATCAGAAAATTCAGAATCGCGTCGCAGCCAATGCAATGCAGCGCGGAACTCAGCAAGACGGGAAAGATCCGCCTCGCCAGAACGGCTTCGCGCAGCCCCTTTTTCAGGTCCTCAATCGGCAGCGTGCCTTTGTCGAAAAACTCCTGCATCAATTCGTCGTCGCCCTCGGCGACCATTTCGACCAGAGCCTCGTGCGCGCTCTTGGCCTGCTCGGCGAGGTCGGCGGGAATCTCCTCGACCTTCGCCTTGCCGTCCCCGTCGGGCGTGTAGACGAGCGCCTGCATCGACACTAGGTCCACGACGCCGCGGAACGATTTCTCCTCCCCAATGGGGAGCTGGATCGGCACCACGCCGCGCCCAAAGACCTGCTGAATCGACCCGAGCGCGCGCTCGAAACTCGCGAGCTCGCGGTCCATCCAGTTCAGCACGAATGCGCGCGGCTGCTCGTATTCAGTGGCGTAGTCCCAGACTCTTTCTGTGATCACCTGCACGCCGGCGGTCGCGTCCACAAGGATCAGCGCCGAGTCAGCGGCGATCAGAGAGGATTTGGTTTCGTTGATGAACGTCGAATAACCCGGAGTGTCGAGCAGATTGATTTTCGTCTTTTCCGGCTGGCCCGGCGCTTGCCATTCCGCGTAAGCCAGGCCCGTATTGATGCTGATTTTTCGCGCAATCTCTTCCTCGTCCCAGTCGGTCGTGGTCGAGCCGTCGGCGACCTTGCCGAGCCGCGGCGTCATCCCCGCCGTGAACAGCAACGACGACACAAGCTGGGTTTTCCCCGTGTCGCCGTGGCCTACAATGCCCACGTTGCGTATCCATTCGGTGTTGTACGATTTCATTTGTCACCTCACGAAAAAATAAGGCTGGAAAGACTGGAATTCGGAAATCAACTCGTGAAAATCGAAGTTCGGATCCGTAGGAAATCCACTCGGATGGCGAAGCGGTGCTCCAGCGGGAAAGGCCGCCGAAGAGCTCAACGCAGGCATTTCGTGTGTCGACGCTGCGAACGAAAATTTCGAGCTGTGTCTTGGTACCAGCACCACGACGCCGCCCCTGGCGGTTGCGCGCGATGACCCTGCGGTCCCATCGTCCTCACAGGACGGGCGACGGGCGAGAAGCCGGGATGCTAGCACACGATTGAGTGGCGCGGCAACATTTCGCAGGCCACCACGGGGCACCTGCCGCCTCATGCTGCGGGCCACGGGAAGCCCTCGGTAACGCGCATTCTTGCGTCGATCGGCAGCGCTAAACACGAACCCGTATTCAGCCTAGCGCGATGTGAGGCGGAATAAAAGAGCGCCTCTCGACGGGAGCGCGGGGAAGTGCAGCGTGTAGAAGTTAGGGGAGCCCAACCCCTACACGCCGAGAGCTGAAGATTTAGATGCTGCCTTCGTCGGCGGACGGGCCGTAAATCGAAGGCACGGGCACGTTGTTCATCCGCAAGTAGACGGAGAGCTGGCCGCGATGATGAATCACGTGGTTTAGAAACATGCTGCGCAGAGCCGCGATGCGCGGCATGGAGAAAATGGTTTTCCCGCCGCTCTGCAACGTCCATGTCTTTTGGAGATCTTGGTCGGACGCTTTGGAAATGGCAGCGCGGGCGGCGGCGACATTCTTGTCGAACAACTCGAGCAATTGCTTGCGGGAGGTCATCAGCGTCGGTTGCGTGGGCGGAGCGCCAGGCGCCCGAAAATCGAATGAGTCTCCTTGAAAGGTGAAGACTGCGAGCATCGGTAATTCCGCAAGATGACCCGCAAGGCGGCTGATGGTCATGGACTTTTCGTGGGGCTTCCAGTCGGGCTTGCCTTCGGGAACGCGCTCAAGGGTCTTCCGCGTGGTAGCCATTTCATGATCGAACTCCGGGAGCATTGCATCGCTTAGCGCCATATTTGCCTCCGAGTGTTGAATGATTGTCCCGGGTCATCTTAACTCAACAAGGAAAGCGGCGTGAAAATTTAGAAGGCCCGCGCGGGACGTCATATGAGGGAAAAAGGCGTTGCGCGGGCCTTTATGGAGCAATTGTGCGTTTGAATAGATTCTTAATCCAAACCGATCCATAATGCAAGACTTTTTTCTCCTAAATCGCCGGGCTCCGGACGGTGGACTTCCCGGGCCCATTTGGAGAGCCTATTCGTTCCCTTCGAAGCCCCGGGACCTCGGTCGTGTTCGCAATACGAGAGGGTTGTTTCCGAAATGGGCCGGCTCCCAAGGCGGTCAGGGCGCCACCCTGAAGGTGCCGTCGGGGTTCACGAAGCCGTAGGCCATGCGCGGGGAATTGAATGCGGCAGCAGGACGGCCCTCGCGGTCGAGAAGTATCAACCCTCCCGCCGCGCGGGCGCGATGCTCGAGCTTCCGGACACAGGCATCGGCGATGGCCTGCGCAATCGTGGCGGGGCCGCGCTTCCTACGGTGAGGCGCGAGCACGCGGGGGTCGTGCAGTAGGTCCACGGCCATCTTGGCCATCACGATTTTCATGATTCCCTCGCCGTAGCCTGTGCACGAGGCGCCGCCCGCTTCGGCGTCGGCGTAGCAACCGCAGCCGATGAGCGGGGAATCGCCCACACGGCCCGGAAACTTGCAGCACGTGCCGCCGGTGGAAGTCCCCGCGACTAGGTTGCCTGTCGTATCGAGCGCTACCGCGCCAACTGTGCCCGGCTCGCGACCCGGGGCGTATTCCTTGGCGCGTATCTCTTCGAAGCGCTTACGCCAGGCCAATTGCGCGTGTTCGGTGACAAGTTCCTCGGGGGCGCAGAGCGAGAGGCCGTTTTCGGTCGCGAACGTCTCCGCGCCCGTGGCGACGAGCATCATGTGGTCGGACTTCTCGAGGACGAGCCGCGCCAAACGAATGGGATTGCGCACGCGTTCCACTGCGGCGACCGCCCCGGCCTTGAGCGTGGCTCCGTCCATCACAATAGCGTCCAGCTGAGCGCAACCGTCGCGGTTTAAGTGCGAGCCGGTGCCGGCATCGAATACCGGATCGTCTTCGAGCGAGGCGATAGCGGCCTCGATCGCGTCCAGTGCGGCGCCACCTGCGGAGAGAATTGTCCAGCCGGTTTCAAGTGCCCGGTGAATGCCGCTGCGGACCTCTTCCAGTCGCCCGTCTGGAATATTGCCAGCCCCGCCGTGGATGATGAGTGAGGGTTTCAAGAGTCCCGGGGAGGCCGTCAGAGGTTCGGATACAGGATCATCAGCGTGACGCCCACACCGACTAGGATGGGGCCGACCACAAACGCCAAGCCCATGCCCAGCAGCACGCCCAGCGCCGCCTGGCGTCTTATGGAGGCTTCCCGCCAAGGGAATGCACCCTCCGCGTCCTGCCGCCACAGTATCGCGCGGAAGGCCCTGGCGTAGGCAACCAGCCAAAATCGGATCTCCCGCCGCGATTGCCAGAGCAGATCGATTCCCGCGCAAATAACGATGAGTCCGATGATCCCGAGGAGCTTGGCCATTGCTAACCTCTGCGACGCGCCGAATGCTTCAGAAGGTGATGGATTGGATGAGCTGCTCGCGCGGCCTTTGTCTGTGCAGGAGTCCGAACGGGCCGTTGCGCGGGTGTCGGTAGGGCCTGGCCCCCGATCGAGCCGACTACGCCCGCGCGGGCCGGTGCGTCTTTCGTCTGCTTCCATGTGCGCAGGATACGGTGGATCACGGTAATGTTGGGACCGATGGCCAGAATCCAGAGCACCACGGTCATGCGGTTCACCAACGCCCCCAAAATCATCAGCACGAATCGCTCGGGACGTTCCCAGAAGCCGACCTCCTCGGCGGGCACGAGCGATTCTGCCCGCGCCTTTGCATAACTAACCATCACCGCGCCCGCCATGGCCGCCCCAGCAAGGACGGCGTACCGGAATCGGTTGAGATGAACGTAGTAGACAAGCAGGCCGAGGAACAGCATGAGGTCGGCGTAGCGGTCGAGAATCGAGTCAAGAAAGCCGCCGAACAAGGAGACACGATTCTGCCGCCGCGCCACCGGGCCGTCGAGCAGGTCGCACAACCCCGCCAGAATCATCATGCCGCCGGCGCCGGCGAATCGCCCCTTGGCAAACAGAATTCCGGCCCACAGATTCGCGACAAGAGCGGACCACGTGATCACATTAGGGGGAATTCCGGTGGCGGCTAGGAGTGCTGCGAGACGTTCGATGGGCCAGGAGAGGTACCGGCCGATGGTCCGGGTCAGCATGGAGTGAATTGCACCCCGCTAGTCCTCTTCGTGAATGGTGATCAGTCGCACGACCTCGTACTCCTTGATGCCTGCGGGCGTGCTCACGGTTACCTCGTCGCCCACTTTCTTGCCGAGCAGAGCCCGGCCGATAGGAGAACCCGTGGAAATCAGTCCGTTGGCGGCATCGGCTTCTTCCACCGTCACCAGCTTGTACTCGATTTCCGTTGATTTCGCAATATCCAGCACGACGATCCGCGAACCGTAGGCGGCCCGATCCTTGGGCAGGTTGTTCAGGTTCATCAGGGAAATATCGGCCATGCGCTGGTGGAGCTGCCCGAGGCGCGCGGAAACGTACGATTGCCTTTCTTTCGCGTACTTGTACTCGGCATTCTCGGAAAGGTCGCCGTGGGCACGAGCGGTCTTGATCTCCTTCGGCAGTTCGTTGTGCAACTCATGCTCGAGGGAGGCGATTTCGTCCTTCAGCCTTTTCTTAATCTTGTCGGCAAGGTCGGTCATTTTGCGTCAGGGCGACCCGGAGGCGCCTGGTTCACTTGGCGGCCCCTGAGTCGTATTCGTGAGCGTACCGGCGAATTATAAAGGATTTAAGCGGCTTGCCGCAAATGGAGCGCGAGGGCGCGATTCCCCGGCGGCGTCCGGTTCGGCCTGGTTGCTATTCGGGACACCCCGCCTAGGCCAACAGTCGCAGCGCGGAGTACAATTGCGTATCACGGCGCTCATTCAGCGGCGCAGGACACAAACGTGAACCTCGACCTATCCGAAGAGCAGAAGCTGCTTCAGCGAACGGTGCGTGAGTTTGCCGAGACCGAAGTGAGACCCTTCGCGAAGGAGCTCGACGAGACGGGCCGCTTCCCGCGCGATATTCTGCGCAAGGCCGCCGCGCTGGGCTTGACCGGCGTGACCCTGCCGGAAGAATACGGCGGAGCCGCCATGGACCATGTCGGCTACTCGATCGCCATTGAGGAAATCTCGCGAGCCTGCGCTTCAACGGGTGTCATCCTTTCGGTCCAGAATTCGCTTTACAACGACGCCATCTACAAGTTCGGAACCGAAGAGCAGAAACAGAAATATCTGGCGCCGTTTGTGCAGGGGCAGAAAATTGGCTGCTACGCGCTCACCGAGCCGCAAGCGGGGTCAAACGCGGCGGCCTTGACTACCACGGGCGTGCGCAAGGGTGATCGTTACCTCGTCAACGGCACGAAAGCCTGGATCACGGCCGGGACCGTGGCGGACGCGGCGCTTGTGTTCGTCAATACGCAGCCGGAAAAAGCCGAGAAGGGCATCACGGCCCTGGTGATCGAGAAGGGCACGCCGGGATTCGTAGCCGGGAAGGAGGAAAAAAAGCTCGGCATCAACGCCACCGCCTGCGCGGAGCTTTCTTTCCGCGATTGCGAAGTGCCGGTCGGAAACCGCATTGGCGACGAAGGCGAAGGGTACAAGATCGCGCTTGCGGCGCTCGATGGCGGGCGCATCGGAATCGCATCGCAGGCCATTGGGATCGCGCAGGGCGCGTTCGAAGCCGCGCTCTCCTACGCGCGCGAGCGACGGGCGTTCGGACACCCCATCGCGGAGTTCGAGGCCATCCAGTTCCTGCTTGCGGACATGGCCACGGAAATCGACGCGGCGCGGTTGCTCGCGCGTCGCGCGGCGTGGAAACAGGACTCGGGCGCGCGATTTTCCCTGGAGGCGGCCATCGCAAAACTCTTCGCCAGTGAGATGGCCACGCGCGTGGCGCACAAGGCCATCCAGATTCACGGCGGCAATGGATACAGTCGCGAATATCCCGTCGAACGCGCCTACCGCGATGCGCGTGTCACCGAAATCTACGAAGGCACGAGCGAAATACAGCGGCTGATCATTGCCTCCTGGGTTCTCAGGCCCGGGCAATAGAACGTTGGAAGAGAGAAGCTAAAATCGGCGTCGATCGCGATCCGGAGCTCGCGCGCCCATTTTCTGATCTCCGTTTCTCTAATTTCTTCTGTCGCGGTCTCCCCCGCCGTGCAGCCAAAGTGTATCCTTGTGTTCATGCTGGAGCTCAATGGCGCAGAGGAATTCCACGCCGCGCGTGATGCCGATTTCTTTGCGAGCCTGCCAGCGCGGCCGGGTGTCATGCTCTTCGAGATGCACGATGCGTCCGCGCGTCCCTATCTCGCGCGAACGGCGGACATCCGCCGCGCCGCAGAACGCCTGCTGCGCCCGCCGGAAGCACTTTCGAAGCGGCTGAATCTGCGCGCGGTGGCCGCGCGGATTCGCTATCGGGTCACAGCCTCGAAATTCGAGCAGACCTTCGTCCTTTACCTCCACGCCCGGGAAATACTTCCTGGCCGCTACCGCGACCTGCTGCGCCTGCGTCCCCCTGCGCTGCTGAAGGTCAATCTGCGAAATGAGTATCCGCGCTGCTACGTCACGCGGCGAATTCGCGCCGACGGGGGGTTCTATTTCGGTCCGTTCGCATCGCGCCGCGCGGCAGAGGCCTTCGCAGAAGGTTTCCTCGAGCTATTCAAGATTCGCCGTTGTCAAATCAAGATCCGCCGCGACCCGAGCTTCCCAGGCTGCATCTATTCCGAGATGAAAATGTGCCTTGCGCCCTGTTTCGCGGGATGTACTCGCGAGGAATACGATGCCGAAGTCGGCCGCCTGCTCGAGACGCTCGAGACGGCCGGCACGGCACTCACCGAGCGTTTCGAACGCGAGCGTGAATCGGCCAGCGAAGCACTCGATTTTGAGCGGGCCGCCGCAGTGCATAAGCGAGTGGAAAAGGTGTCGGCCGTGCTGCGGGGCCTGCCGGAAATCGCCCGGCGCGTCGAATGGCTCGACGCCGTAATCCTCGAGCGCGCGGCGGAAGACAAGTCCATCGCGGTTTTTCCGGTTCGCGGCGGTTTGCTCGCGGAGCCCATCTTTCTGCGTTTTGGTGAACTGTCGAGCCAGCCGCGCTCGGTGGAGGCGATTTTGAGGCATGCATTGGAGCCGGAGACGGCCGTAGGCCAACCGGAATCGCGCGTAAGACCGGAAAGCGATGGCGAGTCGGCGCAGGCTGGCGGGACATCTTCGACCGATTGGCGCGCGCGTTTCGGTTTGCGCGCCGCGCCGGCCGAATTGGCGGAACATCTCGCACTGGTGGCACGCTGGTTCTATTCGAAGCCTCGGGAGGGCGAAATCTTCTTCCGCGAAGGCGGCTGGCCGTACCGGCGGATCTTGCGAGCTTGCGGGAGATTGCTCCAAATTTCCGAGGCCGGGTCGCGTTCGGGGGAAGCGCCGTCGCCCGGAGCCTAGGTCCCAAGGCAATTTAGATCGAATCAGGGGCCGCGCCGCACGCCGCGGCATCGTACAATTACATAAATGGGTGGAACCACCACAACGAAAGCCGCAGCCGCGCTCGAGGATCGCTCCCGTTTTCGGGATATGGTCCGTTCGCTCAGGCACCGCAATTTTCAGCTCTTCTTTAGCGGGCAATTGATTTCCCTGATCGGTACCTGGATGGACACCGCAGCGGAAGCGCTGCTCGTATACCGGCTCACCGGGTCATCGCTCCTGCTCGGCACGGTAGCTTTTGCCGGACAGATTCCCATCTCTCTATTTGCGACGGCGGGCGGTTTCCTGGCGGACCACTTCGACCGCCGCAAAATCATTATCACTACGCAGACGCTGTCCATGTTCCTGGCGGCTGCCCTGGCATTCCTGACGCTTACGAATCGAATTACCGTGACGGAAGTGATCGTGCTCGCGGCTTCGATGGGAGTGGTAAACGCATTCGACCTTCCGACGCGCCAGGCCTTTCTGGTGGAGATGGTCGGCCGCGAAGACTTGATGAATGCCATCGCGCTGAATTCGTCGATGTTTCAGGGCGCGCGTGTGATCGGCCCGGTGGTCGCGGGAATAATCGTGTACAAGATCGGCGAGGGCTGGTGCTTTTTCTCGAATTCGGTGAGTTACATCGCCGTGATTATCGGCCTGCTGCTGATGCGCATGGGGCCCCGCCCGCGGCCGAAGGTGGCGCACGCGTCACCGCTCGAGCACATGACCGAAGGGTTTCGCTTCGCGCGCAATACGGCGCCGATCCGGGCGCTGCTCATGCTGGTCGCGCTCGTCGCTCTCGTGGGTATGCCTTACTCGGTTCTGATGCCGGTTTTTGCCGTCAAGATCCTGCACGGCACCGCCCGCACCTACGGCATGCTGATGGGTGCCACCGGGATTGGCGCGCTCCTTGGCGCGTTGACGCTGGCCTCGCGCCGCGGCGTGAGCGGCCTCGGAAGACTAGTGGCGATCGCCTGCGGAGGGTTCGGCACCGGACTGATCTTGTTCTCCTTGTCGCGCTGGTATTGGCTGTCGTTGTGCGTGTTGGCTCCCATGGGATTTTCGATGATGACGCAGATGGCGTCCTCGAATACGCTGATCCAGGTGATGGTGCCGGACCGCCTGCGCGGCCGGGTCATGGCCGTGTATTCGATGATGTTCATGGGCATGGCGCCGTTCGGATCGCTGCTCTACGGCGCGCTTGCCGAGCACATCGGTGCGCCGCACACGCTGATGATCGGCGGATGCGTTGCCATCGTGGGTGCCATCCTGTTCGCGCGAAATCTTCCGAAGATTCGCGTCGAGGCGCGCCAGTTGATTATCGCGCAGGGGATGGCCGGCGGCGAACCCGCGCAGGAAATGACGACGCGCATCGTGGATTGATCCCGGGTCGGAGCGAACCGCGCGCGGCCGTCGCGCGCGTTGCGCGCTTCGAGATTTTCCGCTGTCTAGAAAGGTTTGGATGTCATCATCGGCCATTCACGAGAAACTCCGGCCGGGCCGCGCTACCCCGGAAGGAACATTGCGCTACGCCGCGAGGTTTCAGGGCCGCTCTGCCGCGGGCCATTTTCGCGAACTGCCGGGCGGGCTCGTTTTCTCTTCCATCGGGATCGGGACCTACCTCGGCGAGCCCGATGAAGCTACCGACAATGGGTACGCGAGCGCAGTGATCGCAGCCGTTGACGGCGGCATCAACGTGGTGGATTCGGCCATCAACTATCGCTTTCAGCGGAGCGAGCGATCGATTGCCGCCGCGCTCAGGGAACTGGCTGCGAAGGGCTATGGCCGCGAGGAAGTGATCCTCTGCACCAAGGCCGGTTTTCTCACCCCAGACGGCGAAATGCCAGCGGACGCGCACGCGT